>OAZW01000032.1_pt1 | contig 210724 bp, 161 predicted proteins | sample 1495231 | NCBI WGS metagenome assembly OAZW01 (sample SAMEA2580062, study PRJEB22360) | human gut metagenome | reverse complement strand
AAACATCCTCAATACAACTCTCACAACCAACAAATGCAAAATTTAAACAGGCTCTAAAAGTTTTGCCAAAAGGCCTTTTTATCTTTCATCTTTCACCATAATCGTTTGATAATCAATGAAGGCTTATGATGGAGAAAATAACAAACGCTTTTTATTCACGTGGATATCCCACCGGATTGTTCATGATTGGCAATTGGCTGTCCGTTAGTTTCAAGATCCGTTTTAAAGCAGCCTGGTCCATCGTGGCACGGGGAACGGTTGCCAGACCGGTGGCTGCGCAGAAAATATTGATGTTTTGGCAAACGATGCCGGCATCGACAGCGGCCATCAGTTTGGTGTGGTCGGCAATGTTTCCGAAGCGTGAAAGATCGGAAACGAGTACCAAGCTGACTGGGGCTGATTTGACAAAATCCTGACTGCCGGCAACAGCGGCCCGGTGATCTCCTTTAGCAATAGGTTGCAGGCTGTTTGCCTTGGCATCGTACAGGTAAGCGCCCTCTTTCATAATGACATAAATGTCGATATCCTGTTTGTTCAACGCTGAGGGAGCCGTTCGTTTTCCGTCCGGGCGGTTAATCCCGTTTGCTGCCCATAATAGATCCGATAGATCCTGTAAACTGAGTTCCTTGGCTGCATATTCCCGGTCGGAGTGACGGTCGGATAACGCTTTCATAATGGAACTGCCTCTGTTTTTGTCCGGAGAGCTTAATTTGATTGCTTTCAGATCTTGTGCATACATGGTGACGACGAGTAATAATGATGCAAAAATGAATGATAATTTTCTCATAAACTTATTCTTTTTATGATTGATTTCAACAAAAATAGGTGAAATATGCAGAAATCGAACACCAAAATACAACTTTTACAATTCTTTAAACTGTAAAATTACGAATGGCTCGTAGATAAAGTTACATTTGCAACTGTTTTTATGTGAATGTATAATCGATAATATCTAAATTCTCAAATTTAATGAAAGAAAAACTACTCTACTTAATGCTGATACTATTTGTGTCTGCGTCAGTGTTTGCGCAAACCGGAGGTGGATCAGCCGCCTTTACAATTAAGGGCCAAGTAGTCGACTCTCTATCCAATGAGTCCGTACCTTATGCCACGTTGAGGATAGCTTTGGCTTCCGCACCACAGAATCCTGTGAAATTGTTGGCTTGTGATGATGATGGCAAGTTCACGGCAACGATGAACAAGCCGGGTAAGTATGTGATGACAATGGAATCTTTAGGGAAAGTGCCTGCCAAGAAAACATTTACATTGTCGGAGAGCAAGAAAGTCGTGAATTTCGGTAAGTTGTTTATGCATGACGATACGCAGCAGTTAAAAGAGGTTACCGTAACAGCCCAAAAGCCGTTGGTGAAGGTGGAAGTCGATAAATTGACTTATAGCCTGGAAGACGACCCGGAAGCTAAAACCAGCAATGCGTTGGAAATGTTCCGTAAGGTTCCGATGGTCACGGTGGATGGCGAGGATAAAATCCAGTTGAAAGGATCTTCCAATTATAAAATCTATATGAATGGCAAACCCTCCAATTTATTGAGTGGCGACAACGCATCCGATGTATTGAAAAGTATGCCGGCCAGCTCGATCAAGAACATCGAGGTCATTACCGATCCTGGTTCCAAGTATGATGCAGAAGGGGTTGGAGGTATTATCAATATCATTACGACCAAGAACGCATTGCAAGGATATACGGGAACGATTCGTGCCAACGCCAGTACGCTGGGGAGCTTTGGTGGCGGTGGTTATGTTTCGATGAAGGCAGGAAAGTTCGGTATTACTGCTAATTATGGCTATAACTACCGTAATTCCCCCTGGAATGATACCTATTCGATGCGAGATGAGGAAGAAGCGAAATACCAGCAGGGTGACGAGACTTTTACCCGTCCGTCTTCTTTGTTGAATGAGCATGGACGCAGCAAAAACAAAGGGCCGTTCCAATACGGTTATTTGGAAGGTAGCTATGAGATCGATACGTTGAACTTATTAAGTGTAGGTGTCAATTTGTTCCGGGGAAAATCAACTAATCTCTCCGAATTGATTGCGGATAAGGTCAATCGGACCGATCTGACAAATGGGGAACCGACAACGATGTATTCTTATAAACGTTATTCGGATTCAAAAGGAACATTCGGCTCTACAGACGTCAATGTCGATTTCCAGCATTCAACCAGTAAGAAGGATGAATTGCTGACTTTGTCCTACCGCTTCAGCCAATCCCCCAATGACAATGAAGGGCATTCCCGGCTTGAAGATCTGGAAGGGGTTTATAGCCAGGCTTACCGCTATCCTAACTGGAATATTAATGATGCTTCAACGACGGAACACACGGCACAGGTCGATTATACGACTCCTTTGTTTAAAGATCAGACATTGGAAGCCGGTGTGAAATATATAAATCGCCAGAGCAAGAGTAATACATTGGAACAGGTGAAGGATTCTTTAAATGCCTGGCAGGATATTTCGCAGCGTAATAGTGACTTCCGTCATACTCAGCATATTTATTCCGCTTATTTGGGATATATGGTCAAGTTCAATAAATTCGGGGCTAAAGCAGGTGTCCGTGCGGAAGGAACCAGCTTGAATGCGGAGTTTGCCAAGGCGCCGGAAGAAAACTTCAAAACAAATTACTTTGACGTTGTCCCGAATGCGACATTGACTTACCAGTTAGACATGTCTTCACAGTTACGTTTAGGATACAATATGCGTATCCAGCGTCCGGGGATCTGGTATCTGAATCCGTATTTGAATAATATCGACCCGCAGCGTATCTCGCAAGGTAATCCGAATCTGGATTCGGAAAAGAGTAATAATGTGAACTTCAACTTTAGTAAGTTTGCACAGAAGTTCAGTATAAATGCAAGTTTGAGCTATACATTTGTTAATAATGCGATTGAAAGATATACAATAATTGCCAACTTCCCGGAATCCGATCCGCTTTCTCAATATAACGGAGCTTCTTATAGCACTTATGGAAATATGGGAAAACGTCAGCAGGTCGGATTGTTCCTGTATGGCAGTTGGAATCCGGTTCCTCTGTTCCGTATCTATATGAACGGTGGGTTGGATTATACGAATATCGACAGCAAAAAGGCATTGGGACTGACAAAGGATGGTGTGGCTGGCCGAATCTTTGCAGGGACACAGTTTAATTTGCCGAAAGATTTTCGTATTAATTTGCATGGTGGTTATTTCAGTCCGTGGATTCAATTGCAGGGAAAACAATCTCCTTTCTACTTTGCAGGTCTGAATATCAGTAAGGATTTCCTGAAAAAGAAACTCTCCGTTTCTTTGGGTGCACAGAACCCGTTCTGGAAAACCATGAAGATGGAATCGACTACGACAGGTGAAGGTTTTGTGGACCGTTCTACTACTTGGCGTCATGCCCGTGAGTTCCGTTTGAGCGTCTCTTACCGTTTCGGTACGATGAAAGGCCAGATCAAGAAAGTGCGCCGCGGTATCAGCAACGACGATACTAAAGGCGGTGGAGAAGGCAATAACGCCGGTGGCGGTGAACAGGCAATGTAGAAATTTATGAATTCTGATTTATGATTTATGGGTTTCTAATAAATCATAAATCAGAATTCATAAATCATAAACCTCTCCTTAAATTTCCGCTCTCGGACAAATCTATCCATCCAATTAGACAAATTGTGCCTGTCTTTCTGCCGCCAATCACCTACTTTTGGCTCGTATATAAAGAATTTTGTAAACATGAAACACACGATCTTTAGTCTGATACTCTTTTTTATCAGCACTTCAACCTTTGCTACGCGTAAAGAAATCCTGTTGAACGAGAACTGGATGTTTCGTTTTTCCCATCAGGTACAGTTTAAAAGTGAAGAACGGGTGAACCTGCCCCATACTTGGAACAGTGGCGATGCCCTTTCCGGCAAGCAGGATTACTATCGTGGAATGGGTAACTATACCAAAACGCTGTTTGTAAAACCTGAATGGAAAGGCAAACGTCTCTTTCTGCGTTTTGAAGGAGTCAATACAATAGCGAATGTTTTTATTAATGATGTGCATATCGGCGAACATCGCGGCGGATATGGCGCGTTTGTATTCGAGATTACCGATAAAGTGAAATATGATGCCGACAACCGGATATTGGTGAAGGTCAACAATGCCTTGCAGCAGGACGTCATGCCTTTAGTCGGCGATTTTAATTTCTATGGAGGTATTTACCGGGATGTGAATCTGATCATAACGGACCCGGTTAATATCTCACTCACCGACTATGCTTCTCCTGGTGTCTATCTGATTCAGAATAAAGTGACGAAAGAGCAGGCCGATGTGAAGGCAAAAGTGCTCGTCTCTAACGGAAGCGCGAAGGTGCAACCCGTAAAAGTGGACATCAAGATCTGGGAGGACGACAAGCTTGTCCAACAGCAGGATATAAAAGTCACGGTGGATGCCAATGACTGGGCTACAACCGGAATGGATTTGACAATCCGAAATCCCCGTCTTTGGAATGGCCGTAAAGATCCGTTCATGTATAAGGCCGAAATATCTCTTCTTTCCGAGGGTCAAATAATAGATCGGATTGTACAGCCATTAGGCTTGCGCTATTATCATGTGGATGCCGAGAAAGGTTTCTTTCTGAATGGGGAACATCTGAAACTGAAAGGAGTATGCCGCCACCAGGATCGGGCGGAAAGGGGAAATGCGCTTTATAAAATGCATCACGATGAAGATGCGGCCATTATGGTCGAGATGGGGGCTAATGCCGTTCGTCTGGCTCATTATCCGCAAGCGACTTACTTTTATGACCTGATGGATAAATACGGAATTGTCACCTGGGCTGAAATTCCGCAGATCGGGCCGGGCGGATATCAGGACCAGGGCTACATCAACCAGCCTTCTTTCCGGGAGAACGGGAAAGAGCAGTTGAAAGAATTGATTCGCCAGCATTATAATCATCCGTCGATCTGTTTCTGGGGGTTGTTCAATGAGTTGAAGACCATCGGAGACAATCCGACCGAGTATATCGAGGAATTGAACGACCTGGCCCATCAGGAGGACCCGACTCGCCTGACAACATCTGCCAGCTTCCTTTCTTACGATGATGATATAAATAAGGTGACTGATGTGATAGCCTGGAACCAGTATTTCGGTTGGTATGGCGGTTCTCCTTCCGATATGGGGAAATGGCTGGATGCCAATCATAAGGCACATCCGGAGTATAAGATTGCCATCAGCGAATATGGGGCAGGGGCGAGCATCTACCATCAGCAGGATTCCGTGAAACGGGGGATTGCTTCCGGTTGGTGGCATCCGGAGAATTACCAGACTTATTATCATATCGGAAACTGGAAAGCATTGGCGGAACGTCCGTTCGTCTGGGGTTCTTTCATTTGGAACCTGTTTGACTTCGGTGCGGCTCACCGTGTGGAAGGCGATCGTCCCGGTATCAACGACAAAGGGCTGGTGACTTTCGACCGCAAGGTGAAAAAAGATGCTTTCTATTTCTATAAGGCAAACTGGAATACCGAGGAACCGTTTGTTTACATCACGAACCGCCGCCACCGCGACCGTTCCTTGGCTGTTACGGACATCATGATCTTCTCTAATCAACCGGAAGTCGAATTGTTTGTAAACGGGAAAAGCCTCGGCCGGCAGAAACCGGATGAATATGCAACATTTGAGTGGAAAGGGGTTGCTCTGCAGGATGGGGAGAATACGATAGAGGCTCGTTCCACCCAAAAGAAGAATCCAGTGAATGATAAGGTGGTTTGGACGGTGAAATAATAATAGTTAGAATTTTTAAGGGAGGTGCCAAAATTCCTCTCTCTTGTCGGGAATTAATCCCCCGACAAGAGAGAGATTTCTTTTTTTTGACATTCCCCTTTTTTATTCCTTCCCGTAAGGGATCAGCTCTTTCAGTATTTGTTCTTTATACCACGGATCGTCCGCTTCTTTCAGCAAGGGAATCATCTGTTTGCATAAGTCGGATACGATTCCCTTATTCTCCTGCCAAGGGAGATTCTGCATCTGATACGGATCTTCCAGGTCATTAAACAAAAGGATGTCCTTGAGTTCTTTTGTCTTTCGGTCGATTGTGAGCGACATGGTATATTGATGTGTTTTGATCCCTCTCGACACCGGAAAATAAGAAATGACTTTTCCATCGGCATCCTTTTCCCCATCGATATTTTTGATGTACAAGGCTCCCTGACGCAAAGGAACGGAAGAATCCTCTCCTGTAAAACGTCCCGCATAATTCCGCCCTTCCACAGTGGCCGGAATCTGTTTTTCCAGACCGCACAGTCCGAGTATGGTCGGCATGATATCAGGAGAAGACAACAATAGTTCGCTGTCGATCCGAGGTATTACTTTTCCAGGAAAACGAACTATGAACGGGACGTTCATGCTTTCTGCATAAGGTGAGTTTTTGGGATCGTCCGTATTTTGGCTGCACATGGTTTCTCCATGATCGGAAGAGAAAATAACGAGGGTGTTCTTGTCCAATCCCTGTTTTTCGAGTTCGTCCAGTATTCGTCCGAAAGCCCGGTCGACACCTGTCACCGATGCAAAGTAATAACGTACGGATGGTGCTTTTTTCATTTCCCGGTTTGCATTCGGGCGAATCAGCAGGCTGTCCAACGGAAGGTCTTTGTATAAGTTGTAATCTTCTTCCATGCAATCTTCCAATGAGGCATACGGACTGTGAGGCGGATTGAAACTGACCATCATAAAAAACGGTTTATTTGGGTCCCGCACGTTTCCTTCATTCCGTAAGTAGGAGATTACTTTATCCGCCTCATGTGCGGGCGACCACTCGTTTATCTCGTGTTTGACGCCTTCGGTATCCCAATAGTGCGGATGCTTGTGCACGTCATAGGTCCCGTACGAATACCAATAGTCGAAACCGTGCCGACGTTCTGCCGGCGTATAAGCATCCCAGGCCGGAACACGGTCTTCTACATATTTTCCGGGACGTTCTGGGTCATTGGGAGTCGGGCAGTCGACATGCAGTTTCCCGATATAAGCACAGTTATATCCGGCTTGGCTGAATACGTCGCTAATGCAGGTCGCATCTTCGCGCAATGAACTGATCGGACGGTTGGCATTACAGTTCAGAGGTACTCCGCTATGTTCCGGATACATCCCCGTTAACAATATTCCCCGGTGCGGACTGCTCAGCGGGCAGTTGCTCATGGCCGAAGTCAGCACAATAGATTCTTTCGCAAACCGGTCCAGATTAGGCGTATGCACCGGATCTCCCTCGAAATTCACCGCATCCCGGAATCCCGCCTCTCTCCAGAAACCCATCGCATGGTTACGCATTTGGTCCGGGAAAACATAAATTACGTTTGGAGTACTTGATAAATTCGGGGAGGTAACAGGCTTTTCTTTACATCCCTGAAAGGAGAAAAGAAGAATACTCCCTAAAAGATATGCCGTTTCGTGGTTGGAATGATTGAGTTGTTTATACATATGTTTATTGATTTATTGAACGTAATGATATTTTGCAATTCATTTTTCCTGGTCTTGATAAGATGGAGATGAGATTCAATGTTCACATTGTTGTCAGTATTGAAAGGTGTTCCTCTTTCTGATGGGAGCATATGAACTACCAATAAACAAATAAAAGGACAGACATAGCAGTCTGCCCTTTTATTTGTTTATTGGTAGGTGATTACCATCCTGGGTTCTGATCTTCTTTCAGACTTGGGTTTTTCTGAATTTCATTATTTGGAATCGGCCATAAATAGTCCCGAGACTGAACGACACGGTTGTAATAGAATTGTCCGGTAAAGCCTTTTACTTCTCCGGCCAAAGTTTCCAGTAATCCCCAACGTTTCATATCACTGAAACTTAACCCTTCGCCAGCCAGTTCGACTGCACGCTCATGTCTGATTCGTTCGAATACTTGTTCTTTGGTAGTTGCCTGCAGATAACTTGGACCGCTATTAAGTCCCGGCATGTCGACGCGTGCACGGACTTGGTTGATCAAGTCGACTGCTTTTGTCTGTTGGTCTGTCTGGTTGTAGCATTCAGCCAGCATTAACAATACATCGGCATAGCGGATCAGCGGGAAGTTGATCGGTGTATCTTCGCGGTTATTGATAGCACCATTCATGTCATATTCGGCTACAAATTTACGCCACAAATACATTTCGTAGTTTCCGTTAACACGAATAAAACCGTTCTTTTCGTTTGTCTGTCCGGATTTTTCTGTGATAACATATTCTGTATCCATCGGAGCGTTGGAATACCAACCTTTATAAGTCGTGTACGGCATAATGATGGAAGCCATCATACGCGGGTCACGCTTGTTGTACATTTCTAATAACTTGTCTTTTGCGGCGGGATAGGTGGCCACTTTGTTTAACCCTTCGTTTAATGTCGCATAGAATGTTTCTTTCTTGACTGCATCATTTTCATTGAATCCCGGAATAACTTCATTCCAATCGAAAGCACGTCCGTCTTTCCATTCGTAAGAATCAACGAAGTCAGTAGCTGCCATTACATTGTTCCAGCAACTTCCATAAGAGGCACGGCTTCCCATATAGAATGTCATCGGCATACCGAAATCAGTACCGACACCACCGATATTTTGAATTGCAAAGATCATTTCTGAACTTTCATCTCCACCTGGTTTGAATAGGTTTTCATAATCTGAATACAAAGCATACTTACCGCTGTTGATAACATTCTCAAAGCATGTGGCTGCTTCTTGGTATTGTTTGTTGTAGAGAAGGACTTTTCCTTTCAATGCCATTGCAGCTCCGGATGTCGCACGTCCTTTATTTGATTCATCCCAATCTGCCGGTAAATGAGCAATCGCTTCATCCAGGTCTTTGATGATAAATGTACGGACTTCTTCTGCCGAGCTTCTTGGTTTCAACATATTGGAGAAGTCTTCCGCAACGATAGTTGTCTCATCATAAATCGGAACTCCACCCCAAAAATCGAGTAAGGTGAAATAGTAGAGGGCACGCATAAAACGGGCTTCCGATTTGTAGCGGGTTTTCAGTTCGTCGGACATATCACATTGGTCGACGTTCTGTAATACAATATTAGCACGTGTGACGCCTTCATACAGTTGTTTGAACTTATCGCCGACGGCTCCTTCCGTAGTGGTATAAGTACCACGGCCGATGTTTGGATACGAAGGTGCGTCATATCCGGCACCTACGCCACCTAAACAGTCAAAACCGAATTGACGGCCGAAAACATCGTTGTGTGTCATTTGGCTGTAAACTCCCATCATTGCCTGATCGGCATGTTCTTGTGTCTGGAAGAATGTTCCGGCACTTAACTGATCTTCCGGATAACGGTCCAAGTCGTAGCAGCTACTCATTAACAGAAGTGATGCTGCACAAGTGAAAAATAATTTATACTTATTCATAATGCTTTTTCAATTAAAAGGTTACATTAATACCTAAAACCGCTGATTTCATTGCCGGATAAGCCAGCCCGCTGATTTCAGGATCAAATCCTCTGTAAGATGTAAATGTGAAGAAGTTTTCCAAACTGCCATAGAAACGAAGTCTTTCCAATTGCATCTTCTATCGTAATAGATTTAGGCAATGAATAGCCTAATTGAATGTTACGAATCTTCAAGAAGGCTTTGTTCTCCAAGTAGAAATCACTCATTTGAGTGTTGATCTGATTCTGGGATTGTAACAAGCGCGGGTAGATAGCGTCTGTACGGCCTTCAACCCATCTTCCTTCTGCAACATCTTTGTTCAACTGGTAGCCGAAACGTACGGTTGAAGTGTTTGCCAATGCATTTTGCCAGTAAACTTTCACACCTGCCTGTCCTTGGAACAGAACGGAAAAGTCGAATCCTTTGTAGGCGGCATTCAGGTTCAAACCGAATTGGAATTTCGGGTTCGGGCCGTCGCTGACGATTTCGCGGTCATCCATGTCGATAATACCGTCTCCATTGATGTCTTTGTACAGTAAATCTCCTTTTTGAGGCGTACCGAATGCGGCAAACGGATTCACCTTTTTACCTGTCTTCTCGTCAATCGGTGCGTTGTCGATCATTTGTTGTACAAGTGCTAGATCAGCATCTGTTTGGATTATGCGGTCTGCACGCAATAAATATTGAGAATTGATGGAATGACCTTCCCAGATAATATTAGCCCCGTCATAAGAGATACCGCCTTTATCTGTTCCCTTGAACTTATTGACTTTGTTTTTTACGAATGTAAAGTTGCCGTTGACACCGTAGGAGAAATCTCCAATTTGGTCCTGCCAGCCGAGAGTCATCTCGATACCTTGGTTTGTAACAGTCGCACTGTTTTGTTTAGGAATGGATGCTGTTCCGTGTACGTCCGGTGCAGGCAAGTTGATCAAAATGTCTTTTGTTTTCTTATTGAAGTAATCGACAGTACCAGTTAATTTATTATTGACCAAACCGAAATCGAAACCGACATTTGTCATATAGGTAGATTCCCAAGTCAGATCCGGATTGGCCAGTCTGGCTTGTGCAAGACCTAATATCAGTGCGTTGTTCAACGTGTAGTTGAATGCAGAACCGGAGCTTGGTTTATTAGCGTAAGTTGCGATCGCGTCGTAGTTCCCAACGGAATTGTTACCCAAAGAACCATAAGATAAACGGAACTTTAGGTTGCTCAATCCTTTCTCCACCCAATCTTCCATAAAGGCTTCCTGATCCATACGCCATGCAACGGAAGCAGAAGGGAAGTAACCTGTACGGTTATTTGAAAGGAAGCGGGATGATTGGTCTGCACGAAGATTGACTTCTAGTAAGTATTTGTTTTCCCAATCCAGATTGATACGTCCGAAGAAAGAACGCATAGCCCATTCGGTGCTTGAACCGGAAGCTGTTGCATCACCGATTGCAGCATCGATCACGTTCAAACTTAAATCGATCATGTCATATTTTGTAGCAGAGAAGTTCTTGCTGCGATACATTTCCTGGCTGGCTCCGATCATTGCGTTCAAACCTAAGCGGTCATTCATGAAACGTTTCTCGTAGCGTGCTACAACATCTCCGAAGAAGCGTTCGGTTTTACCGTCGTAATTCATGATGTTGGTTTTTCCTCTGTTGGAGTAAGTGATCACGTTATCACGGAAGTTCCAACCGTCGATGAAAACAGGTTTCCGGCTTCGTTGTTCATCCACGAACTCATAAGAATATGATGCTGTAACAGAAAAGCCTTCGAACGGTTTCAACGTTCCGACGAAACGAGAACGCATATTGGTTTTGCGGATATTACCAGCTTTGCTGTTCAAACGGATCAAAGGGTTGTTATTCGCCGATTGTGCGTCGTCTTCACTATTATTCATAGCTCCGTATCGTCCGTCCGGTGCACGGAATACCATACCGGGAGTCGTTGCTGATGCGTAGGTGAACACATCATCAACAGATGTGTCTTTCTTGTCACTTGCCGTATATTTGGCAGATGGTTCCATGTTTGAAACATATCCGCTGACTTGTGCCCCTAAATTCAACCACGGTTTTACATCGGCTGAAATGTTTACACGTCCGTTATATTTTTCGAAGCCGGTATTTTCCATTACCCCCGGATTCTTTTGATAACCGAATGATGAATAGAAGCGGATTTTGTCACTACCGCCACTCATGGAGATGACGTGGTTGTGAGAAGTCGAAGGTGTAAATGTCTCGTCAATCCAGTTCGTATTCGGATATTTTAACGGATCTCGTCCACCATCTGCCCGCCATTCGTCTATGACAGCTTGTGAGAACTGAGCTTTCAAATTAGAATTGAGGTAGCCTTCGTTGATCAATTCCATATAAGTGGCATAATCAGAAACGGGGTCCATAGAGCTGGGGATACTTGGTGATGTGAATGAAACATACCCGTTATAGTCCAACTTAATAGAACCAGCTTTCCCTTGTTTGGTGGTAATCAAGATAACACCATTTGCAGCACGTGAACCATAAATTGCCGATGATGCGGCATCTTTTAATACGGTCATCGATTCGATATCCTGTGGGTTAACAGTGTTGATACCCGCTTCTACGCCGTCGATAATGACCAATGGGGAAGATTCATTCAGTGTTCCTTGACCGCGAACCTTGATCGACGCATTGTCGTTACCCGGCTGATTGGCCGTACCTTGTACGTTTACACCGGCTGCAAGACCTGCCAATGCATGGGATACGTTGGTAATAGGGCGGCTTTCTGTCAACTCTGCAACATTAATAGTTGATACGGACCCGGACAAGTTTACCTTTTTCTGTGTACCGTAGCCTACAACTACAACTTCGTCTAACGCCTGTGAGTCTTCGGCCAACTTAATGTTGAACGAAGTCTGATTGTTTACGGGGATTTCCTGATCCTTATATCCGATATAAGAAACAACAAGAATGGAATTAGGAGATACTTCCAGAGAAAAATTACCGTCCATGTCGGTAATTGTACCGTTGGTAGTTCCTTTTTCTACGACATTAGCTCCAGCGATAGGGCCCAGGGCATCTTCTACCACACCTTTGATACTGTGTTTTGCCTGTTGAGGAGAAGCTACAACAGGATTCGGCTCATTTGAGCCAAACGTATCGGTAGAAGGATTAGCGGAGGCCATTCCGATTGATGCCAGGAACATAGTAGCTCCCAGGAACATCGCTCTCGATACATAAAAGCGTTTAAAATCTTTTGTCATAATAACACCAGATTGATTAATAAATTGATAATAATTCTCATTTCTCTAAATAGGCACTTTGTGTTTTTTCAATTGTGTTTTTCACAAAAGTGTGTTACTGATCTAAGTTCTTCAAGAACTATGATGAAAACGTTGCAAATTTAGATGTTAATAATGTGTATGAATGTATATTTTTATCCATTTGATATGCACTAATCTTCCAACGGTGAGTTTTTAGCAATGTGTTAAATATTTATATATTAATACATTGTGATTTGCATGTTTTGTATAACATATAAATTAAGCTTAATTGGCAATATACTTATTTAGAATTCAGTTTGTAATATTCACATAGGTATACATTGAAGTGTAAAAACGATACAGCTAAGGCAAATTCTCATAGTTTGGCAGATATGAATCATAAATGATGATTTATCATCATGATAGTTCAACATGGATTTCCGATTCAGCTTCACCCGTCTTTGATACCTTTTGATTGTCATGTCATACAAGGGTGAAGGCAGATATCCGGACTGCCTTCACCTCAAAAATTTGCCTTCACTCTGTCTCGTCCTGATTTGGGTTGGTCATGTTCCTCTCGGTTTCACATCTATATAATTAAGTGAAAAACAAGGAGACTACAATATTGATTAATAAATAAATACACAGGCATTAACAGCTATTACTACCACTCCTTACCTTTTCGACTAAGGGCGAAAAGGTTTTTGACCAGTGTCGAAAAGGCTTTTGACCTTGGTCGAAAAGGTATTCGACTAAAGGCAAAAGGTCTATGACCAGGCTGTTTGACAACAGAAACATACCCATTGTCACTTAATATAGAATCTTCCGAGGCCGACCTGGTCTCTGATGAAGGCAAACATAAGCGGTGAAGGCAATTCGCGGATGATGGCGAAACGCCATAGTCCTTGAGGAACTATGGAACTTATATATAGAAAGAATCTTATTATTCAATGTCTTAAATGTATGAGGAGTGGAAATTGTTATCATTACAATGTCTTTTTTGACATAGGAGAAAATTATTTTATTCCTATTGTTTTAAATGTTGAATTTATTTTGTAAAAAAAGTTGCTCATGTTAAATGGATTGTTTACGTTTGCAAAAACGTAGTATTTAATATACTCTATTATTAAGTTTTTTTTCTGAAAGCTTTTTGTTATTATGGTGGAATTCCATAGTTCCTCAAGGACTATGGAGACATCATTTAGATAATTAGTTAAATAATATGCTTAAAGTAGAAATTCATAATCAATAAAAAATAGCCTATGGGATAAAAACAAAAAAAGAACACAGTTAAAAGTAACAACAGTTAACGTAAAATCTATAATTCCGTAAAAAACATGATCAAAAATGAATTAAATCAAAAATTGCAATTAACATGTATCGTGTGTGCATTGCTATCAGGTACAAATTATCTTCATGCCAATGGCAAATGGTCAGATAGACATGAAAAGGAAATAATCCCTACTGTTAAAAAACTCACAGAAGAAGGGATCCATATAAATGGTACAGTACGAGATTCCCAGGGAGAACCACTTTCTGGAGTGAATATTGTAATAAAAGGACAAACGATAGGTACAACAACAGATATAGATGGCAACTATTTTTTAGAAGTTCCAAGTCGAAGTTCTATACTAGTATTCACTTACATTGGATTTGAAGAGCAGGAAATTGTTGTTGGTAACCAAATCAACATAAACTTGAACATGCACGAAATTTCGACAGGCTTGAATGAAGTGGTAGTAGTCGGCTATGGCTCTCAAAAACGTGCATCGATAGTAGGTTCGATTACAACAATCGAGCCTCAGGTATTAAGCCAAGGGACAACACGTGCCTTAAGTAACAACTTGGCGGGAAATGTGGCAGGTGTAATTGCCGTGCAACGATCAGGAGAACCGGGAGCGGACGGTTCCAATTTCTGGATACGAGGTATTTCATCTTTCCAAGGAGCAGGAACCAGTCCTTTAGTATTAGTCGACGGCATCGAACGAACACTCGATGACTTGAACCCTGCTGAAATCGAATCATTCTCTGTGTTAAAAGATGCATCTGCTTCAGCCGTTTATGGTGTACGTGGAGCAAACGGTGTTATTTTGGTGCAAACTAAACGTGGGAAATTAGGAAAACCTACAGTCAATGTCCATTTCGAACAAAGTTTTACTCAACCAACAAAATTACCCCAATACATCGGTTCAGCAGAGTATCTGACATTACTGAATGAAATAGCAAAAGATAACGGTCAACAGCAATCTCCCTATTCGCAAGAAACCATTGATCACTACATAAATCGAACTGATCCGGATTTATACCCGGATGTAAATTGGATGGATCTGATTACGAAAGATTTTGCCATGAATCAACGTGCAGATATTACTGTCAACGGAGGTTCTGACATTTTACGCTATGCAGTGGTCGGATCATATTATGGCGAACAAGGTATTTTCGAACGCGACAAGAGTCAAAGTTGGAACAGTGGAACACATCTAAACAAATTCAACTTACGCTCGAATGTAGACATCAATATCACAAAAACAACGCAATTGACAGTCAGTGTCGGTGGCTATTTACAGGAGATGAATAAAATGGCAATATCTTCCGATGATGCATTTTCGGGAGCATTCGAGACCCCTCCATTCATACATCCGGCCTATTATAAAGAAGATGATAATATCTATTTTCCAGTAGTCAATCAACGAGTGAATCCGTACGTACAGGTTACTCAAAAAGGATATGCAACAACCTCTCAAAGTAAAATCGAATCGTTGTTCGCATTAGAGCAAGATTTGAAATTTATTACTCCTGGACTGAAAATAAAGGGTATTTTCTCATTTGATCGCTATTCTTGGTCAGGCGTTACTCGTTCAAAAACACCAGACTTGTATCAACCGGCTACCCAACGCGATGAAAATGGTAATTTAATTTTGAACATATCCAGTTACGGACAACAATTTTTGAGCACTTCCGAAAATAATGATTGGGGAAACAAAGCAACTTATGTAGAACTGAATTTGAATTATGAAAGGACATTCGGGAAACATCAGGTTGAAGGTTTGTTCTTGTATAACCAACGGGATTACCAGCAATTTGAAGAATCGTACGACATCGTACCTTATCGCCGCATGGGTATCGCCGGACGAGCATCTTACACATATGACAATCGATATATTGCAGAATTTAATTTCGGTTATAACGGATCAGAGAATTTTGCCAAAGGATATCGCTTCGGATTTTTCCCGTCCGTAGCAATTGGTTACTTGCTTTCGGAAGAAAAGTTCATGGAACCATACAAAGACACGTTCAGTAAAATCAAGTTTCGTGGTTCATTCGGCTTGACAGGGAACGACCAATTAGACGGACGTCGCTTTGCTTACCAGACAACATTGGGAGAAGACGGAACGGGTTATGACTGGGGAACCAACGGACAATATTATCATCGGAATTCTCGCTTTGAAGGTGATTTCGGAATTCCTAATCTGACATGGGAAACCGTATCGAAAACAAATGCAGGTTTCGAATTGGGCCTCTGGAATATGATCGACTTCCAAGTGGACTATTTCTTTGAACACAGATATAATATCTTTATGAAACGAAATAATATTCCGACATCAGCAGGATTTAGAAATACACCATGGGCTAATTATGGGAAAGTAAATAATCAGGGGATCGACCTAGCATTAAACGTAAACAAACAAATCAATAAAGATTTATACGTCGGCTTCCGGGGATCTTTTACATACGCCCAGAACAAAATCATCGAACAGGATGAGGCATTAGGCGTCATGGGGACGAATCGTCAACGGACAGGCGAAAAAGTCAACCAGTTATTTGGATTAGTCGACGAAGGCCTGTTTACTTTTGATGATTTCCAAAAAGATGCCAACGGAGATTATCTGATTGCCGAGAATGGCGGTTACGTTGTAAACGAGGATATTCCTACCCATACATTCGGTCCGGTTCGCCCCGGTGACATCAAATATAAAGACGTGAATGGGGATGGCGTTGTCAGTTCATTGGACGAGACTGCCATAGGAGGAACATACAACCCTCAGATCGTATACGGCTTCGGTGCCAATTTTCGCTATAAGAATCTAGATTTTAACATATTCTTCCAAGGGAATGGGATGACATACGGATTTAAAGGAGGATGCAGCAACAAGTTTACCCCTGGTGAAACAATGGGGGCCATGGGAAATATCCTGACTAACTATCAAGACCGTTGGACCGTTGAAAATCCAAGCCAAGATGTATATTACCCACGTTTGACATGGGGGAAAAGCGAGAATAATGTTCGAAACTCTACATGGTGGTTGGAAAACATGAGTTTTCTCCGAGTGAAAGATATAGAGATCGGCTATACGCTCCCGAAATCTTGGGTACGACAAATTGGCCTGTCGAACATTCGTTTATATGCAAAAGGTAGTAATCTGTTCACATTCTCAAAATTTGACTTATGGGATCCTGAAGTCGACACATCCGTAGGTACAAAATACCCGATAATGAAATCATTTTCAGCAGGTTTTGATATTAATTTCTAAAAATAAAAAAATAAAAAAATGAAATTTAGCAAGTATATTGGTTTAGCGACATTATGTATGTGCTTAAATGGATGCACGGATTTTATAGACAATGCACCAGACGATATTATTACAATAGACATGATATTCGACGACAAGACTCGTACGGAAGATTGGCTAGCAGGTGTATACCAAGGCATTCGGGATCCATACTGGGATTATACGCGTTACGATGCGTTCGAGATGCTGGCAAACGATATCACTCCATCGCAAGGCTGGTTACCATATTGGGGTAGTGACTGCGGATTAGGATTTCGCGTAGGACAATGGGAACCTAATTCAGGTTGGAGCGGATCCTATTGGACAATGTCCAAATATATTCGACAAGCCTATATTTTCATGGATAACGTAAAGGCTTTACCAAAACAAAACGTAACGGAGAGTGACGTGGAGACAATGAAAAACGAATGTCGTTTCATGGTTGCGTATTACTATTGGATGATGACCTTGGTTTATGGAGCAGTCCCTTATTTTGAAGATGATATGACTTCGGATTCTCCGGATCTAATGCGCGGTCAGAAAAGCTTTGAATGGATGATCGACTGGCTGGATAATCAATTTTTAGAATTGTCGAAAGTCCTTCCGGACAGTTGGAGTACGTTGTATGGTGGTCGCGCAACTAAATTGGCAGCATTGGCGCTTCGCGCCCGCATATTGCTATTTGCAGCAAGTCCGTTAGTAAATGGAAATGAATGGTATCTCGGCTTTAAAAATTCTGACGGAGAAGAACGTTTCAGCCAAGCTTATGATGCCAATAAATGGAAAAAAGCAGCTGACGCATGTAAGCAGCTGATCGATGAAGCCGAGAAAAAAGGAAAGGGATTGTATATCGTAAATAACAAAGAAAACGGCAAAGTGGATCCCTTCATGTCCTGTTACGGAGCCACAATGAGAACAGAAGGAGAGGGTAACAATGAAATCATTTGGTTCCGACCTAAAGGAAATTACGGAGATTGGGAACAGCACGGAACTCCTCGCGGTTGCGGCGGTAATGGAGGCTTAGGAGTTACTCAATCACTGGTAGATGCTTTCTTTATGGAAGACGGAACGGAACCTATACTGGGATATAATGCGGACGGTAGTCCGAAAATCAATCCGAATGCGCCATTATATAGTGAGAAGGGATTTTCTACAAAACCCGAATATAGGGCAACCGATTATTATTTAATGGATGGGTACAATGATAGTAATTACCCTGACGTTACACCGGAACGAGACGGGAAACGCTTGATTGTACAACCCAACACATTTAATATGTATTGCCATCGGGAACCTCGTTTTTACCTGACTGTAGTATGGAATGGACAATGGTTCAAATGGGAAAACCGTAATACGAACTTTTTGTATGGACAACCGGACGGAGGACCAACACACGATGCTCCGCAAAACGGTTATTTAAATCGTAGTCGAGTATCATTGGATTATATACCTCGTGATAACAATCACCCTTATCGTCCGGCTATCATTTTCCGCATGGCAGAAGCTTATCTAAGTTATGCTGAAGCATTAAATGAAAGTTCAGAACGCATGAGCCACAAACAAGAAATACTCGACAATTTGAATAAGATTCGCCATCGGGCTGGTATTGCCGAATATGGAACTGGCACGGATGAGAATGGTTTTACCCGCATTAAGATCAATTTCTCAGACCAGAAAGAGGTAAGACGTTTGATACACAAAGAACGCCGAGTAGAATTTGTGGGTGAAGGAGTTCGTTACCATGATTTGCGTCGCTGGAAAACAGCCCATTATGGCATCGGAAACCTAAATGAGCAGGGTGAAAATCCAGATTGGGGTGTCAATGGACCGGATTATGGGATGAATTATTATGGAACCGAATATACTGATCAAGGAGACAACGCCTTCTTCAAACGCACAAAATACATGGATCGTGTTTATCCTCGCAAATTCTATTGGTATCCGATACATCAATCAGAAATAGATAAGGATCCAACATTGGTTCAAGGCCCATTTTGGCTTGGAGAGTAAAAGTGTATAAAGAAAATAAACTGGACTCAGACGTCGCAGAATGCGCTAATTAACGCAGACTTATTTTATATTGTCAATTAATATATCTACGCTTGTCTGCGTAATCTGCGTCCAGTAAATATAACCATGAATTGTGACATAACTGGGCAATGTTTCATGTCCTGGTATACACTTTATTTCTTATTGCAGCAACATTCCACATAACCATACATCGGTGCAAGTATAAATAAATCACTAAAACAGTTTCTAAAAAAAGGATAGCTTCCCGAACCCCGAAAAGCTATCCTCAAAAGTCAAAATATTGAAAAAATACCACACTATCCCCTCAATGCTTCATCCATTGCAGCAGCAGCCTTACGACCGTCACCCATTGCCAGGATTACGGTTGCGCCACCACGGACGATATCACCACCCGCATATACATCAGGCAAGGCTGAGCGCATATTTTCTTCATTCACCACGATCGTTCCCTTTTTGCTTACTTCCAATCCCTGGAAAGCACGCGGGATAAGCGGATTGGGAGAAACACCGACGCTGACAATCACTTCATCCACATCAATTGTTTCGATCGCTCCTTCGACTGGTACAGGACGACGACGTCCGGAAGCATCCGGTTCACCCAGTTCCATCTTCTGCAAGCGCATCTGTTTGACACGGCCCCGTTCGTCACCAAGATATTCGACCGGATTATGCAAGGTCATAAACTCCACACCTTCCTCTTTGGCATGTTTCACCTCCTCCAAGCGTGCGGGCATCTCTTCTTCACTACGGCGATAAACGATCATGGCACGTTCGGCACCCAAGCGGCGAGCAGTACGGACCGAGTCCATTGCTGTATTGCCACCACCGATGACAGCCACTTTCTTACCCTGCAAGACAGGCGTATCGTTATCCGGATTGGCAGCATCCATCAGATTGACACGTGTCAAGTATTCATTGGAAGACATCACCCCGACCAGGTTCTCTCCCGGAATATTCATAAAGTTAGGAAGCCCGGCGCCGCTGGCAGCGAAGATTCCTTTGAAACCATCCGCATGCAGATCGTCATAACTGATTGTCTTACCGACAATACAGTTTGTCATGAACTTCACACCCATCTTGCGCAGCCCTTCAATTTCTACATCCACAATCTTATTCGGCAGGCGGAATTCGGGAATACCGTATTTCAACACACCACCGATTTCGTGCAAAGCTTCGAACACCGTCACATCATAGCCACGCTTTGCCATATCACCGGCAAACGAAAGGCCGGCGGGACCTGAACCGACAACGGCAATCTTAATGCCGTTCTTTTCCGCTACTTCCGGGATGGAAATGTTTCCGCTTTCCCGTTCATAATCGGCGGCAAAACGTTCCAAGTAACCGATAGCGACAGCCGGTTTACCCATCTTCAGATGAATGCACTTGCTTTCGCACTGTTTTTCCTGCGGACATACACGGCCGCAGACAGCCGGCAATGCACTTGTTTCCTTCAGCACTCTGGCTGCTTCCAGAAACTCTCCCCGTTCGATGTTCTTCACAAACGTCGGGATATTGATACTTACCGGACATCCTTGCATACAGGTCGGATTCGGACAGTCCAGACAACGCTGGGCTTCCTGCATGGCCTGCTCCTTCGTCAATCCGAGGTTTACCTCTTCGAGGCGGGTATGGCTGCGGTATTCCGCATCCAGCTCATTCATTTCTACACGGGGGATATCCGTACGTTCCTTATTTTTTTTGCTTTTACGCAGTGCTTCTCTCCACGGTTCGGCACGACGGGCAGCGATCAGTTCTTCTGTTGTCATTTGTTTACTGTGGTTTCGTTATTTCTTTTCAATATCTTTATAAGCACCGAGGCGCATCAGCATCTCATCGAAATCTACTTGGTGAGCATCGAATTCCGGTCCGTCCACACAGACGAACTTCGTCTTTCCTCCGACCGTAATACGGCAAGCGCCGCACATTCCGGTCCCGTCCACCATAATCGTATTCAAAGAGGCGACTGTCGGGATCTCGTATTTCTTCGTCAGGGCAGAGACGAATTTCATCATGACGGCCGGGCCGATCGTGACGCACAAATCCACCTTTTCACGGTTGATCACACTTTCCACGCCATTCGTCACCAAACCTTTTGTACCGTAAGAACCGTCGTCTGTCATCACGATCACCTCATCGGAGTTGGCGCGCATCTGCTCTTCCAAGATAACCAGCTCCTTCGTACGGGCGGCCAGCACTACAATCACACGGTTGCCCGCCTTATGAAAAGCCTCCACGATCGGCAATAAAGGAGCCACACCGACACCACCGCCGGCACATACGACCGTACCGACTTTCTCGATATGGGTGGCTTGCCCCAGCGGGCCGACCAAATCGGTAATATAATCACCGGCATTCAGTTCGCATATCTTTTTTGACGAACCTCCTACAGCCTGGATCACGAGTGTGATAGTTCCTTTCGTCGTATCAGCTCCGGCAATGGTGAGGGGAATGCGTTCACCTTTCTCACCCACCTTCACGATAACAAAGTGGCCTGCCTTACGGGAGCGGGCAATCAAAGGTGCTTCCACTTCCAGTTTCACTACGTTGGCAGAGAAATGTTCTTTACTTACAATTTTATTCATTATAATCGCTACTATTGATAGTTAGTCTTGTTGATTTGGTTGCAAAAATACATCAAAAAACTGGATAGCACAGTATTTTGCCAAACAAAAAGGAGTTATTCGAACAAACCTTCGTCACGAACCAACATCAAAATAGCCGAATGAGGGACGATCAGGAACTTCTCTTCATTAAAATTGATCTCGTAAGCCGCATTCTGTAGAAATACAGCCAAATCGCCTTCATGCGCCTGCAAAGGAAGATAATGCACCTCACCCTCTGTTTTCTTTTCCCATACTTCATGTTCCTCACTCTGGGAAGGAAGCGGGAAACCGGGACCGACCTTGATGATATAGCCGCTCTGAATCTTCTCCTGCTGGACAGTAGGCGGCAGATACAATCCGGATTTTGTCTGACTCTGCGGGTTCTTCGGTTTGATAAGCACCTTGTCACCCACCATCAGGAACTTATCTATGTCTTTCTGATCTATTGCTAATTGCATGACTTTTATGTTTATGATATTTTGACGGACAAAGATATAAAATACGTTGCACAAAAAAAGCTGCTTCCCTTTCCGAAAGCAGCTTTTCCTGAACAAAAGAATCTACACGTCAGATGGCACGCCCCTTAAACACGTTGGACTGATCCGACGGATACAGATAACCGGTAAACGAAATACGGTTGCTGTTGAAGTTCGGACTCACAGTTGCCGTACACTTGTTCGTGCCTTTTACCATACGGATTGTCACATTGGCGGAGACTGCAACACCTTGTACCATCATACTAAACGTAACATTTCCTTTTTTGTCTGTTTTCATCTCTATATTTGAAGCACTGCCATCGACCGTTATCCCCCCGATCCCGTTCGGGCCGGCAGCGGCAGTATTGAAAGCCAACTGGATAGTCGCCCGGTCACCTTTCATGGAAACGAAGTTCGTGCTCGGGGTCACATAGACGAATTGTCCACGCTTAAACTCGACACGTTCGGCTTCCAATACAAAATCTTTCTCCTTCAGTGCTTGTACACCTTGTTCGAACAAGGCCATCTGTTCTGCTGCTTCGGCAGCTTTCTTCGCTTCTTTTTCTGCTTTCTTAGCAGCCTTCTCGGCAGCTTTATCCTGCTGGGCCATCATTGTCCCTGCACTAAATAGCAGGACAGCCAGTAATAATAATACTCTTTTCATACTTCTCATTCTTTTAGTTGAAACCTAATCAATCTACTTTCATATAGTATGACAAACGAGATACTAAAAAGTTCAATCCGAATTCTTACTTTTCATGTTTTTAACATGATACCACAAAAAGAGCCAAGCAGTTACAGCCGCAACAAAATCAGAGAAGGGAGCAGCATACCAGACACCATCCAACCCCCAAAAGCGGGAGAACAGCAACATCGCCGGTATCAGGAACAAGACTTGGCGGCTTAAACTCAAAAACATAGCCTTCCAAGCAATCCCGATGCTTTGGAAAAACTGGCTGATCGAGATCTGCGAACCGACAACCACAAATACCAGCAAACTGATCCGCAAGCCATTTGCCGTCACATCCAATAAATCAGGATCGTTCGTAAAGGCACGGGTGATCAATTTCGGAAACGCCACGCTACAAAAGCAGCCGACTCCCATGATAATGGTAGAGGTTATGATGACCAGACGTAGCGTTTCCTGGACACGCTCGTATTTCTTTGCCCCGAAATTGAAACCGACAATCGGCTGCATTCCCTGCGCGATCCCGATAATCAGCATCACCAAAAGCATTCCGACACTGGTGATAATGCCGTTTGCCCCCAATGCCAAGTCTCCCCCATGCTGTTTGAGTGCATAGTTCTGGATCACCACCACCAAACTTCCCGCCAACTGCATGGCAAAAGGCGAAACACCGATCGTCAGGATATTCCATACCACATGCTTTTCCAGCTTGAACGTCCCTTTATGGAAACGGACGATACTGTCTTTCTGGACAAAATGGTTCATGACAAAAAGAGTGCAGAGCAGCATCGAGATGATCGTCGCGATGGCAGCTCCCTTAATCCCCATATCCAGCCAGAAAATGAAAATAGGATCGAGTATCACATTGGTTATCGCCCCGATCAGCATGGTAAACATTGCTTTCTTCGGATAGCCGGAAGCACGCATGACAGCGTTGAAGCCAAAACTGAGGGAGGTCAGGAGCGTCCCCGGAACCACGATATTCAGATAGTCCTGCGCATACGGGATGGTCTGTTCGCTTCCCCCGAAAGCCAGTAATAAATCTTTCATCCAGATCATGCAGGGAACTACTGTCGCAAGCGTTATGATGAATGTCAAGGTGAAAGCATTCCCCAATACCTTTTCCGCCATCTCATTCTCCCTTCGTCCCAGATAGATGGAGACACGCGTCGCAGCCCCCGCCCCGATGAGCATTCCGAACGCCTGGAGGAACAACAGAATAGGGAATGTCAGCGTCAATCCTGCCATTGCCAGCGGACCGACTCCCTGACCGATAAAGATACGGTCGACAATATTATAAAGAGCATTCACCATTGTACCGATCACTGCCGGCATCGCATAATGCAACAACAACCGGCCGATCCTCTCATGCTCCAGCCGCCATGTTATTTCGTTTGCCATATTTATTCCTTTTAATCTTAAACAAAACTTTTATTTCCTACCGGAAAAATTTATTGTCATAAGCGAGAAACGTTGTTTCCATGTCCATAAAAACTTTTTCTCATGCTGATAAGAGAGACAAGCTCCGCCACCGTCCGGAGTTCTTCCTTGCAGCCCTCAGGGAAAGCCACAACCAGTTCATGCGGGCTCTTGCAAGTGATATTCAACTGCCCTTCCTTTACGGGCGAAGGACGGTAACCATTACGGATCAGAGCATTCCCTACCCAATAAGAAGTCAGAAAGTCGCCTTCCACACCGATGGGTGACGTAGGAGCTTCCGTATTCAGCTTTCCGGTTGCCGGATCGAATACGATTCCCTCCTTACCGAAAAAAGATTCAAAAGCTCCACTCATAATCAGGTCTTCGGGAGTTCCGCAAGCCATCGGACGTCCTTTCTCCTGTAGCCAAAGGCAATCCCCCATTTGGATAGCCAGGTCCAGGTCGTGAGTAGAAAGCAGAACCGCTTTCTCTTGCTCGACTGCCAGGCGATGCAACAAAACCATTGTTTCGATACGGCTGGTCACATCCAGAAAGGCGGTCGGTTCGTCCAACAGGATAATCGGGCACTGTTGAGCAAGCGCCTTGGCAATCATAGCCTTCTGCCGTTCACCGTCACTTAGCTCCGAGACATAGTTATTGGCTTTATGAGCTATGCCGGCAGCTTCAAGCGATTGCTCGATGATAACATGATCCCGCTTCTTCAACTGTCCGAAAAAGCCGGTATAAGGATGCCTACCCAACGAAACCAGTTCATAGACGGTAATTCCTCCCGCATTAGTCTTTTCCGTCAGTACAACACCGACAGTCAAGGAAAAGTTTGCCTGCGAATAACCGGAAAGAGGCTTCCCCATCAAACGTATTTCCCCTCCGAGTGGAGGCTGAAAACCACAAAGCGTACGAAGCAGCGTCGATTTACCGGCACCGTTCAGTCCCAACAAACAAGTTACCTCGCCCGAAACGAGTTGCAGGTTCAAATCCTCATGGACCACTTTCCGCTTACCGCCTTTCAGCAGGTAACCGATACAAAGTCCTTTTGTTTCTATTGCAGCTACTTTTGTCATATATCGGTCAGTCAAAGTATTGGATGTTTTTCCGGTTCACAATTACATAAATGATGACAGGCGCGCCGAGCATCGGAGTCACGGCATTCAGCGGCAATATGTTATGCGTACCCGGCAATACCATCAACAGATTACAAAGCAACGCGATGCAAGAACCGGTCAGCAACGTTACAGGAACCAGCATCTTATGATTGGATGAGCCCAACATCAAACGTGCGACATGCGGGACCGCCAGCCCGATAAAGGAGATCGGCCCGCAAAAGGCAGTCGTAGTCGCAGTAAGCAATCCCGTACACAACAGGATCAGAATACGCGTCCGCCTGATCTTGATTCCTAAATTGGCAGCATACATTTCTCCTAAGAGCAATGCATTCAGAGGTTTGATCAAAAGAATGGCCAATAGCAATCCTATACAGGTAAAACCGGCAAAATAAGGCAGCTGTTGCAAGGAAACCCCGGAGAAGTTCCCCAATCCCCACATCACAAATGCATGCACCTTGTCAGTCGATGCATAATAATTCAGAACCGAAATCAATGATGAAGCGAGATAACCGATCATAATACCGATAATCAACAACATGACGTTATTCTTCACCTTCGCCGAGAAATAAATAATCAATCCCAAAATACAGGCCGCACCACTAAATGCGGCCATGATAACCGCCAGATAACCGCTGATCGGCAAATCGGTCACCATACTCAACGAACCGCCGAAATAGAGCATGATCGCAGCGACTCCCAGATTGGCCCCGTCACTGATTCCCAATATGGAAGGACCGGCAAGCGGATTCCTGAACAATGTCTGTAGCAACAATCCACTAACAGCCAGCGAAGCACCTGCCAACAAAGCCGTTACAGCCTGGGGAAAACGGCTCTGCAACACAATATTCTGCCATGCAAGTCGCTCCGTTCCCTCTCCCAGCAATATATTCACCACACTTTCAACGGGTATCGAGACAGCGCCATAAACCAGTCCGCCGGCAAACAACAGCAACAGGAGAACTAACAAAAACGGATAAAAAATGAAGACTTGCTTTTTCATGCCTGCAAAGATAATGCTTTTAGAAAAATTTTTTACCTTAGCCCCTTAAACAACAGAACTGCTAATGTTATATACTATAATACTATGAGAAGAATCATCATATCACTCATACTGCTTATAGGATTTTGTTCCGGCACATACCCGATATATTTCAAGCATATAGGCATGCAGGAAGGCCTGTCACAACTTTCCGTCATGGCCATCTACCAGGATAATTTGGGTAGAATGTGGTTCGGGACGGAAGAGGGAATCAGCATATACGACGGCGTACAGACCAAAGTATACAAACCATCCGAATTTCATCGCCAAAACGCCAATCCGATAGGTAACCAGACGCACTTCATTGCCGGCGACAAAGATGGAAATGTTTTCTTCGACTCCGATCAATCCTTGATCCGCTATGACATCCAGACACAGAAATTCTCATGCCTACGGAAATCAAACGTATATACCGTCGCTTCTATCAAAGGAACAATATGGGTAGGAATAGCTGACTCCATACTCACCTGGAATCCGGATAAAAACGATTTCGATTTCGTCACGAGGCTGGAAAACCGGAACCAGCGTGCGACCTGTTTGTTGGAAGATTCCGGCGGCCGGTACTGGATCGGCACTACAGACGGACTCTTCAGGATGAATGACGACAAATCCCTGACCTGTATGATCATGGGAGAAGACATTTACGACCTATATGAAGACTCCAAATATAATCTTTGGATATCCATTCGCATGAATGGCATGTACAAAAGGGACGTGCACGGCAATTTCACCCGTTACCGCTACGATCCTTCCAACCCCAACAACATATCGAGCAACCAGGTCCGGGATTTCGTGGAAGACAACTTCGGGAACATCTGGTTCGGCACTTTCACCGGGCTAAACAAATATAATCCGACCAGCAATCAGTTCGAAGTTTATGCCCGCAACCCTCTGCCCGGCAGCATGACCCATTCATCCGTATTCCCCGTTTACAAAGACAGACAAGGCACGATCTGGTTGGGGACCTGTTACGGCGGTGTCAATTATTTCAACCCGGAGACAGATATTTTCACGGTTTATGCAGCTAACAACAGCCGGAACGATTGCCTGAATTATCCTTTCGTCGGTAATATGGTGGAAGATAAAGACAATAATATCTGGATCTGTACCGAAGGAGGTGGGTTGAACTTTTTCGACCGGAAAACGAAGAAATTCACCTACTTCATGGCCGATGAGAATCGTAACTCCATTGCTCATAACAACCTGAAGGCAATAGCCTACAGCCCTGAACGCAACAAACTGTATATTGGAACACATACCGGGGGACTATCCATCTACGACATCAAAAACAAACGGTTCAAAAATCCCTATTTCGAAGATCCGTCTTATGCCGTAATAGCAGGCGACCGCATCAACCAGATGAGAATCTACAATGACGAATTGATTTGTACCGGACCGAAAGGAATCTTCAAAATGAATCTATATACAGAAAAAGTATCTCCATTGTTCAAAAGCGGTAAGTATTACGGGAACACCTGCTTCCTAATTGACTCGAAAGGGTACATTTGGCTGGCCTACGGCAAAGGTGTCTGGAAGATCAACCTCGAAAATGAAGAAGACAAGGTACAATACCGTTCTGGTGAAAACGGATTGGGAACATTTCCCATATCTCAAATAATCGAAGACAAAGAGGGACGGATCTTCCTCGGAACCCGTGGTTCCGGCCTGTTCCACTATGACGAGAAGAACAAACGGTTTATCGGATATACAACCGAAAATAGCTTCATCGCCAGTGACTACTGCTATGAACTCACCTTGTCGACCCTGGACCAATTAGTGATAACAGGCGACAAAGGAATTACCTTTTTCGATCCGGATCAAAACCTGTTCAAGGTCGTGGAACTGGGGACGGCCCTGCCTCTGACAGGCATAAACATCGGTTGCGGAATCCTGGTCTGCAAAAACGGAGAAATATTCGTCGGCAGCAGCAATGGCATGGCGACATTCTTTGAACAGCAGTTGTTCAACTCCGCCAAAGACTACCAACTATATTTTTCCGACCTGTTCATTAACAACGAACAAGTTTCTCCCGGCGACCACAACAAGGTGCTGGCCACCGCCCTACCTTTCACTCGAGAAATAGAGCTGGCCTATAATCAAAATGATCTGATTTTCACTTTTACATCGAACAACTATGTCAATACGCTGAAAAAGGCGTCTTACGAATACATGTTGGAAGGTTTCGACAAGAAATGGATACCCAGCAAAGACAACAATATTTTCTATACGAACTTGAACCCCGGAAAGTACACGCTCATCGTCCGGGAAATACAATACGACCCGAATCAGGAACAACCGCGTACCATCAAGATGGACATTCATATCCATTCCCCCTGGTATGCATCCAACTTAGCTTATTTCCTCTACTTCATCTTGATCATTAGTATACTGTACAGCATTTACCGTTTCAAGAAATCACAATACATGTTGCAAACTTCACTGGAAATGGAACGGAAGGAAAAAGAAGCGATCGAAGAGTTGAATCAGGCAAAACTACAGTTCTTCTCCAACATCTCGCATGAGTTCAGGACACCGTTGACGCTGATTATCTCCCAGATAGAACTCTTATTACAAAGCAGTTCATTGTCACCTTCCGTATACAACAAACTGCTGAAAGTATATAAAAACACTTATCATATGCGGAACTTGATCAGTGAGTTATTGGATTTCCGTAAACTGGAACAGGGACATATGAAGCTGAAAGTATACGAGCAAGACATCGTCCCGTTCCTGAAAGAGATTTACCTGTCTTTTTATGAATATGCGTCCAGCCGTTCCATCACATACAATTTCACGGCTCCGCAAGAGAATGTTTTGTGTTATTTCGACCCGAAGCAAATGCAAAAAGTCTTCTATAACCTGCTATCCAATGCTTTCAAGTACACCAAACCGAATGCAGCCATTGAAATGATTTTGGAAAACAAAGAAAATGAAGTTACCATTAAAGTTATCGACAACGGTATCGGTATCAGCAAAGAAGATATAGACAAAATATTCGACCGATTCTATCAGGCTGAAAACGGTATCTCGAATATCACCAAGACTCCCAGCACGGGGATCGGACTTTCATTGACCAAAAGCATAATCGAGTTGCACCACGGAACGATACAAGTGGAAAGTACACCGGGCTACGGTAGTATTTTCATTGTCCATCTCCAGAAAGGCTGCACGCTTTTTATCGAGGAAGAACTGGCACAAAAGCAGCAAGAAAAGCAAACGGAAAGCCTGATTCCCGACACGGTCGCCTTTTCCGATCACATGGAAGAGTTTTCCGATACGGAACAAAAAGAGCTATTGATCGAAGGAGACGATTCCCCTCATACGATCCTACTGGTCGAAGACAACGAAGAATTACTCCAGATACTCAACTCCCTGTTCTCACCGACCTACCGCGTCCTGCTGGCACGAAACGGTAAAGAAGGATTGGAAAAGGCACGCGCAGAACGACCGGACATCATCGTTAGCGATGTCATGATGCCGGAAATGTCCGGAACAGAGATGTGCTTGAAGATCAAAAATGATTTTGATGTATGTCACATCCCGGTCGTACTGCTTACGGCACTCACTTCCGCCGAGCAAAATATCGAAGGCTTACAACGAGGCGCCGACGACTATATAAACAAACCATTCAATGCAAAGGTATTACTGGCACGTTGCAATAACCTGGTCCGTAATCGTATTATCTTGCAAAAGAAATTCAGCCAGCAGAAAGATTTCGATGCACAATCGCTGGCAAGCAACCCGATAGACCAAAAGTTCTTGGATACGGTCAACTCGATCATTGAAAAGAATCTTGATAATATCGACTTCGACATGAATATGATGGCCCGCGAGTTGGGACTCAGTCGAAGTTCATTGTATGCCAAATTCAAGGCACTGACAGGTATGACACCAAATGACTTTGTCCTCAACTGCAAACTGAAGCGGGCCGCAACCATGTTGACGGAAAACCCCGATCTACAGATCGCCGACATCTCCGACCGGCTGGGCTTCGGTTCTCCGCGTTATTTCACCCGCTGTTTCAAAGCCCAGTTTGAAATTACCCCGGCTGAATACAGAAAGAAAACGGTCATTTAAACACCTGGATCATCGGACGTCCGATCCAAACCTGCGGCTGTTTCAACCCGAAGATATAAGCGATTGTCGAAGCACAGTCGAACTGCATCATGCTTTCCTGGAATTCATATCCTTTCTTGATTCCCTTGCCGGCAATAATAAAGGCAGTCTCCATTTCTTCCATGGTCTTGCCGCCATGCCCTTTCTTGATACCACCATGATCGGCTGTGACGATAAAGATAGTCTCATCCAACATACCTGCATCCTTAACCGCCTGAATGATTTGGCCGATATAGCCGTCGAGCTCTTTCAGCTTTTCATAGTAGGCAGGTGTGTCATGACCTTCAGCATGACCGACATGATCGGGTTCGTCGAAAACGATATTGACCAATGCCGGACGTGCACGCTTGATATATTCAACCGCACATTTGGCAGTGGCCGGATTCTGCGGCTTTTCCGTAATATTTTTATCATAACTCAAAGCTAACGTATCGACAACGTAACGGATTCCCGCCCATTCACAGATACAGCCGATTTCAGCTTTCGGATCAGACTCGCGAAGCAAGCTGAACACAGTCGGGAAAATACCGTGCTTATTCACTACACGGGAAGGCAGTTCCGGAGTTTGCGATCCCCATTCCGTGTAACCATGAAGTTCCGGTCCCGCCCCCATATACATGGAAGCCCAGTTTACGGCACTGGAAGACGGAAGTACAGAGCGTTTTTTCAACGTATAAGATCCTTCTTCCATCAACTTCTTCACATTCGGCATTTCGGCCTTGTTCACACTATAAGCGCCCCAGCCGTCCAGACCGATCAAAACTACATGTTTGGCTTTCCACTTGGCAGCCATCGAAGCATCGGCAAACAACATCAGAAATACCAATGCTAAAATCAACTTTCCTGTTTTCATGCTATCTTAAATTAAATATATCAATCCTTCCTATAATATCGTACCCGCCCCACTTTCATCTCCACCGGCAAAGCCAGAGAATCGACTTCGCCAATACAAGCTCCACCCAACAACATATCGATCAGCAAATAATAGGGTTTATCGAACGGAAACTCTCCTTGCCGGTTCCGATACGCGCGGATAAGCAAAGTTATGAATATTATATAAAAAAGAAAAATGATAAGGGAAATAGATATTTAAGCATAATGCATACTCATTAATTAAAGACCTTTCTCGATATCCCGTTTACGTTTTAATGCTTCCAGATAATAGTAATCGGCATAGTTCAATGGGACGTCTATTTCCGAATTGTGAGGAATGCTGCCAACAGAATGCATCAGCAGGAAGTTTCCATTCGTGCCCAATGCAGCCCGATAGGCCGGAGAAGAAAGTGAAACCATGATACTGTCGGCATACATTTTATAGCCGGCTGCATCCGGAACATCCATCGTACTGATCTCATAAAGCGCGGAAGCGATACAGGAAGCCGTCGATACATCGCGTGGTTCGTTCGGGATATTCGGAGCCGACATATCCCAGTAAGGAATCAGATCTTCCGGCATATTCTCCAGGTTCTTCATCATATTGAAAGTTTTCAAGGCCTGATCCAGATATTTACGGTCCTTGGTTTCACGATAGCATACCGCATAACCGTAGATAGCCCATGCCTGCCCGCGACTCCAGATAGATTCGTCGGCATATCCTTGTGCCGTCTGGCGATGGCGCACTTTACCATCCTTGATACTGTAATCAATCACATGGTAACAACTTCCATCCGGGCGAAAATGTTCCTCCATGGTACGATCGGCATGCGACACCGCAATCTTATAGAAAGAAGAGTCGCCGGACAGACGCGTCGCTTCGAACATCAGTTCCAGATTCATCATGTTGTCAATGATAACCGGACATTCCCAACCCCGTTCAGACTGCCATCCGCGTTCCACATCCCACGACTGGATAATCCCGGCAGCCGGACGGAAGCGGGTAGACAACGACTTGGCAGCCTGCACCATCACATCTTTATAAGAAGGCGTCCCTGCCAGTCTCAAGCCATTCCCGAAACTGCAATTTACAATAAATCCGATATCATGATGCCAAGTCAGGTTTTTGGCTTCCTCTATGGCATCCGTATATTTGGCGGCCAACGGCAGCAACGTGCTGTCGCCCGTCAGTTCATACAAATACCAGACAGATCCGGGGAAAAAGCCGCTCCGCCAATCCGCATAACCACAATAATAGACAGAACTGTCTGTCTTAAGCGTCACCGGATTCAAGCATTTCCCACTCGCTTCGATCACACCGATCTCATTCCCTATTTGTGCACGGGCAAAATCGATATTCTCGTCAATAAAACTTTTTTCCTCTGTTTTAGGGGCACCTGCACAAGATAGCAGAAATGCCGAAAAAGCAAATGCAATCAAATTTTTCATCATGTACCAATTATTTTATTGTTGTTATTGTATAAGTATAGGAGCCGGAAAGCAGCTGCTTATTGGCGTTCAACGATATCCGGCAGACCTGTTCGCCCCAAACATTCGACAAGCGAGGATCGTCCAGGCGGATCGTTTCGACAGTCGGTGTAAAGGCGCTCTTATTATACGTCATCCGGACTTTCTCGCCATTCACTTCAACCGTGACTACTCCCGGAACCGACACATCCACCTTCCCCCAAGTGAGGAAATTGACTTGATTCGGTTTATCCGCCTTGTCCAAAGAGAACGAATCTTCTATTTTCAGGGAGTTCTTTCCCAACTGGTACGAACGGACCCATTTTTTTACATTTGCCTCTGCCGGATAAGCTGTCGCAATATTTGCAGAGAAATACATACGTCTCGAATCAAAGTGCACATCCGTAGCCCTAAATTCCGAACCGAACTGCTGTGGCACACCGTTCACCATAGGCAGGTTGTGATAATTACTCTGCATTGTCCAGATTGAATAGCGTTCGGAACTGAAGGTCTGACGGGTATAGGTCCCGACTCCGGCATCGATAAAAATAGGCGTCGTATTCAAGTAAAGGGAGAAGGTCCCTGCATCGTTATGATTATGGCTTTCATTATTATAGCCTCCTTTCGTTGCCACGAAAAAGCCATTCTTGTTGGTCATATAGCAAAATTCGGTTTCCGGATACCAGGAATAGCCGGGAGCCTGATAATCTGCACTCATTCCTTCCAGTTCTTCACGGGAGAGCAAGGTTTGGAACAGACGGAAAGGGTCACCGGAAGGAATACCGTCCTTATCAGAAAGACTCTTGAGATAAGCAGCATAGTTCATCATAAGAGGGCTTTCGACTGCTTTCCCATACCTGAAAATGAGATCGGCATCCCCTCCTCCTTTGGCAGAAGCATCGGCAAAGTTGACCACCCAGCCGTTCCCCACATAAGAGCGGGCAATATATTCACCCATATTCTTAATGATAGGCTGATCGAATACGGAGACTTTACCACCTGTCCCGTCAGAAAGCATCTGCAGATAATCGTACATCTTTCCAGCAGCATGTCCCCAATAAGAAGGGCCTTCCTCGCAACCTCCGTCTCCATGCGTATAATTGATGAAATGATCCACGGAAGTCATCGTCCGGTAAACCGCTTTTGCCAATTTATCCCGATCATTCTCAAGCAGGAAGAAACATTGCAGCACATTGAAGTTACACCACGGATTCCAGTTATTCACCAATCCGCCAGGCTTCAGGTTGAACGCCATCCACCAGAAATGATCTTCATTCATATAGGTATCGAGGATGCGGACCTGTAATTCATGCCGCAGCCTTTTTGAAATCAAAGGATTTACCTTATCGAACGAAGGTTTCAGGTAATAATAAATCCAAGACAACTGGGAAGCAAGATTTCCTGAACCCAAATCAATCACATGTTCTTCATAGCTCGGAAAGCATCCTCCGACCTTCTGTAATCCCAAATGGGCCGACAATGCCCAGCTCGTCATTTCACAACTTGCAAAAACACCATTGATAATCTGATCGACAAAGCGTCCCTTCCCTTCAGCCATCTCTGCCATGAACAGACTTCCGAGTGCGGAATTGTTTTTACCGAACGGACTCTCCATAATCGCCCGGTCACCACTTCGTCCGAACTCCAGATAATCGGTCGCTTTCACAACCTTCCACTCATAATCCAGATAACTTTCTCCTTTCCGGATATACTTTTCTTTATAATCACCGAGGAGTTTATCCCAACCGGCCCGGTCAGAATAATCAGGATACGGCACCCACTTCTGCTCCATTATCAACGCGGATTTGACTTTCTCAAAATCGGCCTCTTTCTGCAACAAGTCGCGTTTTTCATACGCGTGCAAGTGTGCGACTGTCCAAAGCAACAGGCACACGATTGTGATGAATCGTTGTGTTCTCATAGGTATTATTTTTCAATATCGCAAAAATAGAGGTCCCCTCTATGAGAAAGAGACATATTCATCCAATTCATGTGCACGGATTGTCCAAAAGCGGAAATTTAAGGTGTTTCCTGCCACATTATAATTCTCATCCTCCAAAACCGGAACCTTGCATTTTTCTATATGCACCTTTCACAAAAGAGTATTTTTATCGTAGTTCTTCAAGAACTATAGTTTGTTTATTATAGTGAGATGCAACGTTCTTTTTTGTATTAAAACCACGTATGTTGCCGGATCACCACATGGTCGGTTGTGCAGATATTTGGGTCTGTACGTCTCTTACCTCCCGAGTTTCGAGAGGCTGTTCAAGTTGTTTTTAACATTCAATACCTATTTTGCATATATCTGTGTGCGCTCGGTATTTAAAAGATACGCATTCTCTTGTGGCAAAAGCGAATGGTAGGAAAATAAAAAGCCCCGCTATTCCTAAGAATAACGAGGCCTTTTGGAAGCGAGCGGAAGACGGGACTCGAACCCGCGACCCTAACCTTGGCAAGGTTATGCTCTACCAACTGAGCTACTTCCGCAAAATATGTTTGCTCAAACTTGTGTACTCGAAGCGGGACTTGAACCCGCACAGCCGCAATGGCCAAAGGATTTTAAGTCCTTCGTGTCTACCGATTCCACCATTCGAGCATCCCTTTCTCTTAAGAGATGAGCGGAAGACGGGACTCGAACCCGCGACCCTAACCTTGGCAAGGTTATGCTCTACCAACTGAGCTACTTCCGCATTGTTGCATTGTTTTCGTTTGCGAGTGCAAAGGTAGATGAAATTTTTGTTTCTGCAAATATTTGGAATAAAAAAATGCAGGGTAACGCATTTTTTTAGTTTCTCACAACCCATTCCTGTCTGTCGGACGATACTGGAGTCATGTAATATTTTCTTAATGGAAATTGCGATACGCCCTTTGTCGGTGCTCCGGTCCCATAGCCGATATCATATTCAGTTCCGCATTCCGGGCAAATCGCTTTTCCTGCATTGTCGGCTTCTATGATGATATTCTTTTTGGCTTCGTGGGGACAGCACAGATCAAATGCATAGTAGGCCGCATTTCCGTAATTGTCGATTCCGCATACAACCAAAACACCGGAAAAGCCCGTCTTTTCTCCGGCAGTACGGGCTTTAGTGATGGATTTGTGATTGTATATGCCTACTAGATCTTTGTCGCCGAAGCGCAGGTCTAGTTCCAAATATACCGGTGCATAGGGTATATCCGATTCTTCGATTTTGGAACACGAACAAACTAATGATATAAGTAAGCAAAATAAAAACCGTTTCATCGTTTATTAGGATAACAGCTGTTGCTCAGCTTCGTTTACTCTATTAAACGCGAAACCGTCCATGATATTTTGCATCAAGGCGGAAATCTGGTCATTGCATAAATTTCCGATGCTTCCTTCGTGCGTATGGTGAACTTTCTTGACAGGGACGAATTTACCAGCTTCGATGTTCAATCCTACCTGCTTGTAAGCGTCACGGAAAGGCATACCTTCCAAAACGAGGCGGTTTACCTCTTCCACACTAAAGAGGAGTGCATATTTGTCATCGTCTAAGATCTGCTCGTTCACCTTTACTTCCCGCATCATGTGCGTAACCATGCGAAGGCAATCCTTCAACTCGTCGAAAGAGGGGAGGAATACTTCCTTTATGATCTGCAGGTCGCGGAAATAGCCTGATGGAAGGTTGTTGCTGATCAGTGTGATCTGCTGGGGCAATCCTTGCAGCTTGTTGCATTTGGCACGCGTCAGCTCGAACACGTCCGGATTCTTTTTATGCGGCATGATACTGGATCCTGTTGTGAACTGGTCCGGCAACTTGATGAAACCGAAGTTCTGGCTGTTGAACATACAAGCATCGAAAGCTAGTTTGGAAAGGGTTGCCGCAATGCCGGCCATGGCAAAAGCTACGGTACGTTCCATTTTGCCACGTCCCATCTGGGCGTAAACGACATTATAATCGAGCGAGTCGAAGCCGAGCAGATCTGTTGTCATCTGGCGTCTCAGTGGGAAAGAAGAGCCATATCCGGCCGCAGAGCCCAACGGGTTGCGGTTGCAAACTTTATAAGCAGCCTGCATCATCTGCAAATCATCGGTCAGGCTTTCGGCATAGGCGCCGAACCAAAGTCCGAATGATGACGGCATGGCAATCTGTAAATGTGTATATCCGGGAAGCAGCACGTCCTTATAACGGTTACTCTGCGAGATCAACACCTCGAACAGGTCGGATACCAACTCTACGATTTCCTGAATCTGTGCGCGGGTGAACAGCTTCAGATCCAGCAGTACTTGGTCGTTACGTGAACGTCCGCTGTGTATCTTTTTCCCTGTGTCACCCAGGCTGCGTGTCAGCATCAATTCCACCTGCGAGTGGACGTCTTCCACGCCCTCTTCAATTACAAACCGGCCACAGTCGGCAACGGCATAGATATTTTTCAGTTCGGCAAGCAAGATCGTCAGTTCCTCTTTGGTAAGCAGCCCGATGCTTTCCAGCATGGTGATGTGAGCCATCGAGCCGAGCACGTCGTACTTGGCGAGATAGAGATCCATCTCACGGTCTTTGCCTACCGTAAAGGTATCCACTTCCTGGTCTACCTGAACATTCTTTTCCCAAAGTTTCTGAGCCATCAAAAAAACATTTAATAAGGCAGGGATGCCAACATGGTCGATATTTTATCGATCGCATCCTGCAATGGTTTTGATACCATTGGTTTGATAAACGGATTCAGTTCGGCGCGGACGGTTATTTTCATCCGTGTGTCGTTCTCTTCTACCTGTTTTAGCTGAATCCAAAGGAACAGGGGAACAGGCGAGTTCGTGGTCGTGAATTTGATCGTCTTGTTCGGTTCACGTTCCACGATCTGGAAGGTTATCTTGCCTACCGGTGCGACGGAAAAACTGCAAGAGTCTTTATCAAACTCGAAATCTTGAATCTTATCTTGAGGTATGCGGTCCTGCACCTTTCCTAAGTTGGATAGGTCGGACAGCATATTAAAAATACGATCCTCGTTAAAGGGGATCGTTTTCACTTCGCTAACAAATTCAGTCATTTTCACTTACTTTGTTTCGGGATTCCAGTTTGCCGGATCTTTGCGCCATTCCTGAAGGACTGCGATTTCGGATTCGTCAATGTAATCTGTACGCAATGCTTCTTCCAGCACGGCATCATAGTTACTTAGAGTCGTCAATGTAACTTTTGCCTCTTTGAAAGCCTCTACTGCAACAGGGAAACCATACGTGAAAATGGCAACCATACCGGCAACGTCACAACCGAAATTACGGACAGCCTGTACGGCTTTCAAACTACTACCACCTGTAGAAACCAAATCTTCTACAATCACTACTTTTGAACCCGGTTTCAGTTCGCCTTCAATCAGGTTTTCCAATCCATGATCTTTAGGAGTTGAACGGATGTACACGAACGGCAGACCCAGTAGGTCGGCAACTAATGCACCCTGGGCGATTGCTCCGGTTGCAACACCAGCAATAGCATCGGCATTTTCATACTTTTCGCTGATTGTGCGAGCCAGCTCCAGTTTAATGAAACTTCTGATTTCCGGATAGGAAAGTGTCTTTCTGTTGTCGTTGTAGATTGGTGATTTCCAACCGGATGCCCATGTGAAAGGATTGGCCGGCTGCAATTTGACCGCCTTAATCTTTAATAATCTCTCTGCTACTAATCTTTCCAGTGTTTTCATACAACCTAATAAAAATGTTTATATCAGTCTGCAAAGGTAGACAAAGGGAATGAGATAACCTTGTAGTTCTTCAAAAAAATAAGCTATACATATTGTATAGCAGGTTTAAGGAGAGTTTATGCCACAGCTATGCCTAAAATACTGATCCGGATGCCGGATATGGCTTTCATGGCTTCTGCACAGGCGTTCATGGTGGAACCGGTCGTAATAACATCGTCCACCAGTAGAATGTGTTTGTTTTTCAACGTGTCGGTGTTCTCTACACGGAAGATGTCCTCTACATTTTCCGATCGTTCGAATATCTGCTTGCGGGTTTGACTTTCGGTCTTTTTTATGCGGGACAAGGATGAGGTGTCGACCGCGATTCCAGTGGCGGAACGGATGCCGTATGCGATCCATTCCGACTGGTTATAACCTCTTTGCCTCATTCTTTTCGGGTGGAGCGGGACCGGCAAAAGGAGATCGACGGTGTCGAACAGCCCTGTCTCCCGGTAGGTGGTAGCAGCCATGTGTCCCAGTTCGTATCCGAGTTTTTTGTTTCCATGATATTTTAAGGAATGGATCAGCTTTTGCCCGCTTCCCCCTTTCGTGAAGTGGAGCAGAGCGGTGGCGGCGACGAAAGATGTTTTTCCCTGTAAAAGCAGACAGACCGGATTCGTCTCCATATCCGTAAAATGCGTGTAGGGCAAATGATTCGAACAATGCAGGCAAATATGCTCTTCCCCTTCCATCAAAGACCTCTGGCAAAGCAGGCAGAGGCGGGGATAGAAAAGGTTGAGGAGGTCATTCAAAATCATCCTCGTAGTCATTCCCGTTGAACAGTTGTTTCAGGCAGCGGCTTGTTTCCCTTGTTTCGAAACCGCGTCCGGCGGCGAAGCGGAGCAGTTTGGCGTAAACTTCCCGATCGTCCTTACCACGGGTTACTTTCTTTTTGCTTTTCAGGAGAGAAAGAAGGATGGAGCGATATTCTTGTTCGTCGATACCTTCCAGTGCTTCCGAGCGGATACTGGACGGAATGCCTTTCCGCTGCATCTCGTAGTTGATCTTGACACGTCCCCATTTGTTGAAGCGTAATTTGTCGTTTACGAAATAGCGTGCAAAGCGGCTTTCGTCGATGAAACGTTCTTGTAGCAGGCGGGAAACGATCCGGCCGCTTTCTTCCCCGGCCAATCCCGCCGCTTTGATTTTCTTTTCGACATCCTGGATGCAGCGTTCGCTGGCAGAACAGTAGGCGGCTGCCCGGTGAAGCATTTCAGATTCACTGATTTGTTTCATTTGCGTGCTTTTATGATCCGGTCCCTGCCGGACAGGTCTTGGATCAATTCGATATTCTTGTAGCCTTCTTCCTCCAGCATCTCAACAACCATATTGCCGCATGCCGCATTGATTTCGAAGTAGAGACGGCCGTTTCTTCTCAGTTTTTTCTTTCCGAAATGGGCAATATGCCAATAATAGAGCAGCGGGTCGTTGTCCGGGACGAAAAGAGCCAGGTGTGGTTCGTAGTCCAGCACGTTCCGCTCCATGTCTTTTTTTTCTTCCTCCTTGATGTAGGGCGGATTGCTGACGATAACGTCCAGAATAAACGGAATGTCCATTTCCGCTTTCTCCGGGTCTAGGATATCTGTCTGGATGAAAGTGACCGTTGTGTTGTTGCGTTTGGCATTCCGGCGGGCGGTCGCGAGCGCTTCCGCCGAAATGTCCGTCGCAATCACGCTTGCTTTTTTCAGATGCTTCCGGAGTGTGACGGCTATGCAGCCGCTTCCCGTTCCGATATCCAATATCTTGATCTTTTGGTCTGCATTGTCGAGGATGACCTGCTCGACCAGTTCTTCTGTTTCCGGACGCGGTATCAGGACGGACGGGTCTACTTCGAACTGAAGGCTGTAGAAATCGGCCGTTCCTAATATGTATTGGATAGGCTCCATCTGCTTCAAACGTTCGACTATGTCATGAATTCGGCTTTTTTCGCTTTCTGGCAGTTCTTTGTCTTTACAAAATAAAAAATGATGCGGCTGAATATTACAAACCCGCTCCATAATTAAACGAACTAGGCTGCTGACCTCGGAGGATGGGTATAGATCCCTCAATGATTCCTTAATGTATGCGATGGTTTCAGTCATATTTTGTTTTTGGGCAAAAGTAAGCATAAGATAAATTGCAACCAAACAAAGAAAGAATTTTCCGATATCGAAACAAAGGTTTCCAAACAGTGAAACAAAAATTTTTCTACGGTGAAAATATATTTTCCCGCTGGTTTTTCATAATCTTTGTACCTTTGTCCCGAGAACATCGCAAGGTATGTTTTGGGTTGCCCGAAACGATTCGAGTAACTCTAAACGCCTTGTCCTTGCAGGGAGCAGGATTATCCTCCAAAGTCGGATAATTCCAAAATCAACGATACCTTGTGGTGAATATAGGGTTACACATAATAAACTCTCTCTCTTCTCTTATACTGTTTATTCAAATGCGCAAGGAAAAACTGATAAAAATTGCTACCTTTGCACTCATTATCGGACTGCTAATGACCTGAGAAAGCAATTAAAACAACATATGAAACTCCTTCGTTGTCTTATAGGCTTTGGTCAGCCTCGCAGGGATAGCGAAGGAGTTTTCGCTTTAATATAAACCATGGCTGTACAAAGTGAAGCCGCACTTGAAAATGCTCTGATTCATGCTCTTGAACAAATGAGCTATGAATACGTGAAGATTGAAGAAGAAAGCAATCTTCGCGATAATTTCAAATGCCAGCTCGAAAAACATAATCGCAAACAACTTGCGGAAATAGGGCGTGAACATTTCACCGAATCGGAGTTTGAAAAGATTTTGCTTCATTTGGAGGGCGGCTCACGCTTTGAAAAATCCAAGAAACTGCGCGACCTCTATCCACTCGAAACCGAAAATGGGGAACGTGTGTGGGTGGAATTTCTCAATAAGAAACAATGGTGTCAGAATGAGTTTCAGGTATCAAACCAAATCACCATTGAGGGCAGGAAGAAATGCCGCTATGATGTGACGATATTGGTAAATGGTTTGCCGTTGGTGCAAATCGAATTAAAAAAGCGAGGGGTGGAACTGCGCCAAGCCTACGACCAAGTGCAACGCTACCATAAGACATCGTTTCATGGCTTGTTCGACTATATACAGGTTTTCGTTATCTCCAACGGTGTAAACACCCGCTATTTCGCCAACAACCCCAATCAAGGCTACAAGTTTACTTTCAATTGGACGGACAAGGATAACAACCCCTTCAACGACCTCAGTCTGTTTGCAGCAATGTTCTTTGATAAATGTACCCTTGGTAAGATGATTAGCAAATACATCGTGCTTCATAAGGGTGACAAATGTCTGATGGTGTTGCGCCCCTATCAGTTCTATGCCGTGGAGGAGATTTTGGATAAGGTGCAGAACTCTACCGACAACGGCTTCATTTGGCACACTACGGGAGCTGGCAAGACTCTTACTTCTTTTAAGGCGGCACAACTCGTTTCGGAGTTGGATGGCGTGGATAAGGTGATGTTTGTGGTGGACCGTCACGACCTTGACACGCAGACGCAATCGGAATATGAAGCGTTCGAACCCGGTGCAGTGGATAGTACGGACAACACCGATGAACTGACGAAGAAACTTTCAAGCGATTCGAAAATCATTATCACTACCATTCAGAAACTCAATGCAGCCGTTACGAAGCAATGGTACAGCAAGCGTTTGGATGAAGTGAGGAAGTCGCGCATCATCATGATTTTCGATGAGTGTCATCGTAGCCATTTCGGTGAGAGCCACAAAAATATTGTCAACTTCTTTACCAATACGCAAATATTCGGCTTCACGGGGACACCTATATTCAAGGAGAACTCTAAGAACGATCGTACTACCGAAGAAATCTTCGACAAGTGTCTGCACAAGTATCTGATTAAAGATGCCATTGCTGATGAGAATGTACTTGGCTTTTTGGTGGAATACTACCACGGCAACGAGGAGGTATCACCGGGACAGGAAAGCCGTATGCACGAGATTGCCAAATTCATTCTCAACAATTTCAGCAAATCCACCTTTGACGGTGAGTTTGACGCGCTATTTGCCGTGCAGAATGTGCCGATGCTCATTCGTTACTATAAGATTTTCAAGGAACTGAATCCTAAAATCTCAATCGGTGCAATCTTCACCTATTCATCTAACCCTAACGAGGACGATGAACTGACGGGCATGAACAGCGGTTTTGTCAGCGAATCCGTGCCGGAGGCTGACGATATGCAGGAAATCATCAACGACTACAACCAAATGTTCGGTACGAATTTCTCCATCGAGAATTTCCGTGCTTACTACGATGATGTCAATCTGCGGTTGAAAAAGAAGAAAACCGACATGAAACCGCTCGACCTTTGTTTGGTCGTGGGTATGTTCCTCACGGGCTTCGATTCCAAGAAGCTGAACACGTTGTATGTGGATAAGAATTTGGAATACCACGGATTGTTGCAAGCGTTCTCACGTACCAACCGTGTATTCAACGAGCGCAAACGTTTTGGTAAGATTGTCTGTTTCCGCGACCTCAAGAGCAATGTGGACGAATCCATAAAACTGTTCAGCAACGGGGGTACGGGCACTATCATCCGCGAGGCTTTCGAGGTGGTGAAAAAGGAATATGCCGACATCGCCAAAGATTTCCTTGCCAAATATCCCGACACTGCGGCTGTCGATGCGTTGAAGACCGAACCCGAAAAGCGCGACTTCATTCTCGCTTTCCGTGAGTTGATAAAGAAACATGCGGAGATACAAATCTACGAGGACTATTCGGAGGATGACCCCGAATTGGGCATATCCGAACAACAGTACAACGACTTCCGAAGTAAGTACCTCGACATTCACGACACGTTCCTTGACAGCACTACCGTAGGCGGTACTTCCATTGAGGATAATTCCACCGAAGACGAAATAGGACTTGAAGACATCGACTTCTGTCTTGAACTGTTGCACAGCGACATTATCAATGTGGCTTATATCCTCGAGCTGATTGCAGAACTCAATCCGTTCAGTGAAAACTATGAGGAACAACGCCGCCATATCATCGACACAATGATTAAAGATGCCGAGCTGCGCAGCAAGTCGCAACTGATTGACGGCTTTATCCGCCAGAATGTAGATGAAGACAAGGAGGGCTTCGTGGAGCGCAAGAAGAAAGCGGATGGTTCTGTTGACCTCGAAGAACGGCTCAACCAATATATCCGTCAGGAAAAAGGCAAAGCCATTGACCGCCTTGCGGAAGATGAGCAGTTGCCTACCGAACTGCTGAACCGTTTCCTCTCGGAGTATGACTTCTCACAAAAAGTGCAACCCGAAATCATTCAAACAGCAGTCAAGGAGAAGCACCTCGGCTTGCTAAAGACGCGCAGAACCGTGAACCGTATTCTCGACCGTCTGCGCAATATTATCAGAACATTTTCTTGGGACTAAAAGATGGCGTATGAAAACAAATGACCCCGGCTATGTTTATATACTGACTAATCCCAGTTTTCGAGAGGATTGGGTGAAAATAGGTAAAAGTACTCGCCCCGTTGACATTCGTTCAAAGGAGTTGGACAATACCGCTGTGCCGTTGCCTTTTGAAATCTTTGCCACGATGAAGACTTCTAAATTCAATGAGGTTGAAAGACTTGTGCATAAGACAATAGACCGATTGACAGACTTGCGTATTCGGCAAAATAGGGAATTCTTTAATGTTGACCCCAAAGTGGCTCTTGATATTTTCAGAGACATCGCTTTGACAATTGACGATGCGGTCATAACTGAATATGAGGACAATAAACCTATTATAGCGCACCCCGAAAAGAAAGAAAAGAAATCAGAATTTTCTCGACCGAAAAAACGGGAGCGATTCAAATTCAGCATGGTACATATCAAGATAGGTGAATATATTACTTTTATCCCTACCAATCTGAAAGTGAAAGTTGCAAGTGATGATTCCATCGAATATGACGGACGAATTTACAAATTGTCTCCTTTTGTCGGTACGTTTCTTCCGGAAGAAAAGAGAACACCTTCAAATGCCTATCAGGGGAGCAAGTATTTCTCGTACAACGGAAAAATATTAGATGACTTAAGGACAGCCTTTGAAAAAGAAGCTGATAATGAAATAAACATTGTAGAAAACAAAACTGTTTAAGAACATGAGTGAAGAACTCCAACAAAAACTCCGCGCCCAGCTTTGGGAGGTTGCCAACAACCTGCGCGGCAATATGTCAGCCAACGAATTTATGTACTTCTCGTTGGGCTTTATCTTTTATAAGTACCTTTCTGAAAAAATAGAGAACTATGCCGACCGTGCGCTTGAAGATGACGAAATCACTTTCAAACAGTTGTGGCAGTCAGGCGAAGAAGATGCCCTTGAACTTCAAGAGGAAGTCAAGAAGCAGTGTTTGGAAAATATCGGTTATTTTGTAGAGCCGCAATATCTCTTCACCTCTATCATTGACGCAATTAAGCGCAAGGAGAATATTATTCCCTCTCTCGAACGTTCGCTGAAGCGCATTGAGGACAGCACGCTCGGACAAGAGAGTGAGGACGATTTTGGAGGTTTGTTTTCAGACATAGACCTTGCTTCGCCCAAGCTCGGCAAAACTACCGATGACAAGAATACGCTCATATCCAATGTACTGATTGCTTTGAACGGCATTGACTTCGGAGCGGACGAAGCTACGCAGATAGATATTCTCGGCGATGCTTATGAATATATGATTTCTCAGTTTGCCGCTGGAGCGGGCAAGAAAGCCGGAGAATTTTATACACCGCAAGAAGTGAGCCAGATTCTTGCCGAGATAGTGACTATCGGACATACTCGCTTACGCAATGTATATGACCCTACTTGCGGTTCGGGTTCACTGCTTATTCGTGCAGCTCATACGGGACGGGCATACGAGATATTCGGGCAGGAGAAAAACCCCACTACTTACAACTTGTGCCGTATGAATATGTTGCTGCATGGTATCAAGTTCAGTAATTTCCAAATAGAGAATGGCGACACCTTAGAGGCGGACGCTTTCGGTGACACCCAGTTCGATGCCGTGGTTGCCAATCCTCCTTTCTCCGCAGAGTGGAGTGCCGCCGACAAGTTCAACAATGATGACCGTTTCAGCCGTGTCGGTCGCCTTGCTCCGCGCAAGACAGCTGACTATGCCTTTATACTGCACATGCTCTATCATCTTGTGGATGGTGGTACAATGGCTTGCGTTGTACCGCATGGTGTATTGTTCCGTGGTAATGCCGAGGGCGTTATCCGCCGTTTCCTTATCGAGAAGAAGAACTGCATTGACGCAATTATCGGCTTGCCGGCCAATATCTTCTACGGCACTTCCATTCCTACTTGTATTCTCGTGATGAAGAAATGCCGCAAGGAGGACGATAATATTTTGTTTATTGACGCAAGCAAGGAGTTTGAAAAGGTCAAGACCCAAAACAAACTACGCAAGGAGCATATCGACAAGATTGTAGATACTTACCGTAATCGCACCGAGATAGAAAAGTACAGCCACCTCGCCACCTTGCAGGAAGTAGCCGATAACGACTACAATTTGAACATTCCCCGTTATGTGGATACCTTTGAAGAGGAAGAGCCTATCGATATTAAGGCTGTCATGGCTGAAATCAAGGAATTGGAAGCCAAACGTGCTGACCTTGACAAAGAGATTGAAGGCTACCTCCGTGAACTGGGAATTGTAGAATAAAACGAAGAGGGTAAGATTATGGCTAAAAAGTTCGAGATAAGAAACAGCACAGCGGAGTTCTTGATATTTACTGTCGCAGACAAAGAGCAAGGGGTTGAAGTGTTGTATAAAGATGAAAGCATTTGGGCGACACAAAAAGCTATTGCCACTCTTTTTGATGTGGATAGAACGGTTGTTACCAAGCACTTGAAGAATATTTTCGACACTTGTGAATTGGATAAGGAAGTGGTATGTGCAAAAATTGCACATACCACCGAGCATGGGGCTATAGACGGAAAAACGCAGACTAAAGAAGTACAATACTATAATCTTGATGCTATCATCTCTGTGGGCTACCGTGTCAATTCCATTCGTGCCACCCAATTCCGCCAATGGTGTACCTATGTGTTGCGCCAATTTGCCATCCGTGGTTATGTCATAGACAAGAAACGCATGGAAAACGGTTCTTTTATCGGTGAGGATTATTTTGAACACTTGTTGGCTGAAGTCCGTGAGATACGATTGAGTGAACGCCGTTTCTACCAAAAACTCACCGATATTTACGCCACTGCCATTGACTACAATCGCGATGCGCCCACTACACGGCTGTTCTTCAAAAAGGTTCAGAACAAAATGCACTATGCCGTACATGGGCATACGGCTGCCGAACTTATCGTGCAACGTGCAAACTCCGAGAAAGAACACATGGGGCTTACCTCTTGGGAAAATGCTCCTGACGGAAAGATAGTGAAGCCCGATGTGGTTATAGCAAAAAACTATCTGAAAGAAAACGAGTTGGAAAATATGGCGCAATTAGTCAATGCTGTTCTTGATTTAGCAGAACGAATGGCGAAACGTCACATTCCGATGACTATGGAAGATTGGGCAAAACGTATTGACATCATCCTCGAAGCTGGAGGTGATGCGATATTAGCCGATGCAGGAAAGATTACGGCAGAGTTCGCCAAGGAATTTGCCGAATCGGAATTCGAGAAATACCGTATCGTTCAAGACCGTTTGTTTAGCTCCGATTTCGACCGTTTCAATAATGGCGACAACTTGTTGCCTTTTGATATTAACCCCGATAAAGAGTAAGGATAAGACTTAAACGCATATTGAAACTGCTACATATCGTAGCAGTTTTTCTTGCAGCATAACGAAATTTGATTAGAGATTAAAAATAACTATGGCAAATAATAACGACAATAAAGTCCTTAATGTTCCACCTTTGAGATTTCCGGAGTTTACGAAGGAGTGGGAAGAACATGCACTTGCTGAATATTTAGATTTCAAAAATGGTCTTAATCCAGATGTGAAACGCATTGGACGTGGACTCCCTTTTATTTCCGTTATGGATATTCTTGCCGATGGAACTATTAACTATGATAGTATTCGAGGAAAGGTAGAAGCGACTGAAAGAGAAATTGAAAATTTTAGCGTAGAAAAAGGAGACATCCTATTTCAACGTAGTTCGGAAACATTAGAAGATGTTGGTCGTGCTAACGTTTATATGGATAATCGTACAGCTGTGTATGGAGGTTTTGTCATTCGTGGTCGTAAAATTGGTGACTACAATCCGTTATTCTTTAAGTATTTACTATCTACCCCATTAGCACGAAAGCGAACTTGTAGAATGGGGGCTGGTGCACAACATTTCAATATCGGTCAAGACGGATTATCTAAAATCTCTTTGTGTTTTCCTTTGATGGAGGAACAGAATAAGATTGCTAGGTTGTTATCATTGATAGATGAACGCATTGCCACCCAAAACAAAATCATTGAAAAGTTGCAGTCCTTAATCAAGGGACTAAGAGTTTGTTGTATGCAAAGAAATGGTAGCAATAATGTATATTTAAGTGAAATTGCACAAATATATCAGCCACAAACAATATCTTCAGCAGAATTAACAGAAGATGGTTTTCTTGTATATGGGGCAAATGGTATTATTGGTAAATATAAGGATTACAACCATAAAACAGAACAAATCTGTATAACTTGTCGTGGAAATACTTGTGGCATGGTGAATTATACCAAGCCAATGTCTTGGATAACTGGAAATGCAATGGTGATAAATACAGATAAGTATCAAGATAAGGTGTACAAGAAATATTTATATCATTATCTCTCTGCATATAACTTCAATAGTATAATTTCTGGATCTGGCCAGCCGCAAATAGTATGAACCCCATTGGAAAAGTTAAAAATAACATTGCCCACTATTTCTGAACAAAAGCAGAAAGCAATGATTCTTGATAAAGTTCAAGACAAGATAGAGATTAATCATAATATCTTAAATCTTTATATACTTCAAAAGCAGTATCTGCTTCGTCAGATGTTTATATAAACATCTGACGAAGCAAGTATTGTTTCTGCAAACTAAGGTCGGTTAAAATACTCTGTTCTGCCGATAGTTTGTTATCTATTGCTGACAGTAATCTTGCATATTTGAGTTGTTCTGTATATGATGGGCAAAATATTTTGGCTTTACCATAATCCTTGAAATATATGTGAGGTATAGCCATGCCTGTTTTATAAGGTTCAAAGTTGAACACTTTTAGCATATAGTAAAGGTATTGAAGTGAATAACCTTCTTTTGCTTGTAAGGTGTTCAATGTCCCTGTTGCAGAGCATTTTCCAGTAACATAAGAAACGGTCCCAACACCTGAACCATCTTTAATAATATAGACGGCTTCCTTCTCTGTGTTATAATTATCGAGATAGCCAACGATGCCATTTGCACCATACACAGGGTATGTACCGTTTTTACAAACATCGCTCTCTTGTAACGTTGAAGAACTACATTCCAAGCATTCCGATAAGCGAATATTAGGTTTATTGTTGCGAGCTACATTCTGTGCAATTCCCTTGATTAAGGATTGTAACTTGTCAATGATTTTGTTTTGAGTAGCGATGCGCTCGTCAATGGCACGCAATAACTTAGCGATTTTTATTTGCTCGTCTTTTGAGGGTATTGTAATCTTGATAGATTTAATCTGCTCAAAATTTAGCCCTTGTCTATTTCCTCCTGCTTGAAAACTATCTATTTGTCTCTGACCATAATTAGACAATAAAAAACTACAGATAAATGAAGGAACAAGATTTTCTTTAGTACGAATAATACAAACATGTTGATTTACATTGCCACCAACTATTTGTTTGTCTACTAATGCGCTACGCCCAATAGATGCTCCTGTAATATTAAGCAATACGTCATTGAATTGTAGTTCTGTGTTCTTTTGGCGTAGATGCGTTTCTTCATCAATGAAAGCAATATCATCCAGCAGAAGATTTCCTAAACCAACGTTTTGGCTACGTACAAAAGGATGTCCTTCTGTCTTATATACAGCTTCCCCACCTCTTGGCGTAACACCACTACCCACTTTTGTAATTAGTTCGCCTATAGTACACATTTTCCACTCTCCACTGAACTCCGGGAAACGCAAAGGTGGAACTTAAAGTACTCATTTGGCTATGAGTATATAATTAGAGAGCGTTGTTGCTCCGAATTATATACCATATCATTATGAATCTGAAAACAATTAAAGAGATTGCGGTCGCATGGCTCGAATACAAGCGACCATTTGTGAAAGATTCCACCTTTGCCGCTTATGCACTCACCGTGCAGAACCATATTGTTCCGGCATTTGGAGAATCGTGTGAATTACCCGAAACTGATGTGCAGCAGTTCGTGTTGCAGAAGTTGGCAAACGGTATCAGTGTCAAGACCATAAAGGATATTCTCATAGTCCTTAAAATGGTGATGAAGTACGGGGTGAAGCAGTCGTGGCTTCTCCATGCCGAATGGGATATAAAGTACCCCACATCATCGGCTACGAAACCGTTGGAAGTGCTGTCTATTACCGATCACAAGAAAATCTTGGCGCATATCCGTGCCAACTTCAACTTCCAAAGTTTAGGCATCTACCTTTGCTTAACTACGGGCTTGCGCATCGGTGAAATCTGCGCTTTGCGGTGGAGCGACATTTGCCTTGAGAAAGGTTCTTTGACCGTTCAACGCACCATTGAGCGAATCTATGTTATTACTCCCGATGAGAAGCACACCGAAATAGTTATCAACACACCGAAGACGGCAAACTCGTGCCGTGAAATTCCCCTTAGTCGAGAAGCCTTGTCACTGATAAAGCCGTTGCTGAAAGTCGTAAATCCTGCTTTCTATGTGGTAACAAACGATACGAAGCCCACCGAACCGCGCACATATCGTTCGTTCTACAAGCGTTTCATGGCTTCACTCAATATGCCCGACTTGAAATTTCACGGACTGCGCCACTCTTTCGCCACCCGTTGCATAGAATCGGGCTGTGATTACAAGACCGTCAGCGTATTACTCGGTCATGCCAACATATCCACAACGCTTGACCTATATGTTCACCCTAATATGGAGCAAAAGAAACGATGCATCGAGCGAATGGTAAAATCAGTGAAATGAGAGAACGGCTTAATTCTCATATCAATCACGGAAAGTAAAAATAAGAAATCCGCCATCAGTCGTTATTCGTAAAGATAAATTCTGATGACGGCTTTCTTTTCTTGATTCAAACATCCGTTTCACGGCACGGTTCACACTTTTTCAATATTTCCCAACCGCTTTTCCTTGGTGATTTTCGCATAAATTTGAGTCGTGGAAATGTTCTTATGACCAAGGATAGAGCTAACGGTTTCAATCGGTACTTCGTTGGATTGCAATATAGTAGTCGCTGGTCTTTTGTCGGTTGATTTTTATCCATTGGTGGTCATCGAAGTAAGTCACGATATTTTCCTCTTTCAGATTGCGCATATCTGAAAAGCTCAATCCCGTGAAGATGCAGAACAGGAACATATCCCAGTAGAGTTCCTGCTTGGCGTTCTTCAGCTTTCCGTCCATCAGCATTTTTTCGTATGACTTTTTGGACTTCATCCCGGCTTCCACCATCTCAGCCACTTATTGCTTAATATTGTGCCATAAAGAGCCTGATTTCCGTTGGTCACGAATAGGTAACGCGATTCAGGTTTCAATTGGCGTTTTCATGGTTTTTCGTGGCGTTTACACGCCAATCAAAAATCCTTTAATTGTCTGTATCTCAAATCATCTTCCTCGTTCTTCTGTATTCCAAGAAAAAGTAGTACTTTTGTTGAATAAAGAACAAAAGAAGATGGTTGTCGAAGAGAAATATATGGCCCGCTGCATCGAGCTTGCACGGGGCGGAGAAGGCAATACGGCTCCGAATCCGATGGTCGGTGCGGTGATTGTGCATAAAGGGAAGATCATAGGGGAAGGGTTTCATCGCAAATGTGGCGAAGCGCATGCCGAAGTGAATGCGGTGGCTTCCGTCTGGGATGAAGCGCTTTTGCGGGATTCTACTATCTATGTAAGTCTCGAACCCTGTTCCCACTACGGAAAGACACCTCCTTGTGCGGAGTTGATTATAAGGAAAGGTATCCCGCGCGTCGTGGTCGGCACTTTGGACCCGTTTCCAGAAGTGTCGGGACGAGGAGTACGCATGTTGCGCGAGGCGGGTATCGAAGTCGTGACGGGTGTGCTGGAAGAAGAGGCCCGTGCCTTGAATCCTGCTTTTATGACTTTCCAGATACGGAAACGTCCTTATGTCTATCTGAAATGGGCCCAGAGCGCAGATGGGTTTATGGATATCCGGAGGGAAGATGCTTCTGTGCCTTCGGTGCTTTTGTCTTCTGCCGAGACTCTCCGAAGGGTTCATCGGCTTCGTTCCGAAGTGGCGGCTATTATGGTCGGGACACGTACGGCGTTGTTAGACAATCCGTCGCTGACTGTGCGGCATTGGGCTGGCCGTTCTCCGGTCCGGGTGGTGCTCGACCGGACGTTGAAGTTGCCGGTCGGTTCGCATCTGCTGGATGGCGCGGTGCCTACGCTCGTATTTACAGCTGTCGAAGTCGAAAGCCGACCGAATGTCGAGTATGTGCAGATTGATTTCGGGCAGGAGGTCCTGTCGCAAGTCTTGCAATATTTGTATGGGCAGAATTTGAATTCGTTGATGGTCGAAGGAGGTGCGGAACTGCTGGAAAGCTTCCTTGATGCCGGCCTGTGGGACGAGGCCTGGGTTGAGACGGCTCCGGTCGTTTTGGGTGCGGGTGTGAAAGCACCTGCTGTTCCTGGCGTGTTGACCGGTACGGAACAGAGGCACGGACATCTTTTGGAAACCTGGAAACAAAAGGCTTAAAATGAACTTATAATTCGTAACGACACTAAAATATTATAAATATTCTCCTATATGGGGTATAAAGCAAAAAATGTTTCTACTTTTGTGCCTTTATATGCAACAAACTTATTTTTTGATGAAAAATAGAATAGTACTGTTTATAGCCGGATGTTGTGCTCTGTTATTGTCGTCTTGTTTGGGTTCGGATGATACGCAATATGAGTGGAGTAAAGATTGTCAGATTCTATCTTTTTCTTTGTCGAATGATTCTATCCCAGGTTTGAAAGATGTCGTTTTCACGATTGATCAGGTGGATGGGAAAATATTTAATATTGATTCAATGCCTTATGGAACAAAGCTGGATGAAAAAGTGATTTGTACGGTTAAGCTGGCTTCTACGGTGTATACTTGTCAGGTCATGCAGGAAGCTATCAGTGATACGTTAAGCTATTGGAACCTGGAAGACTCGTTGGATTTCTCCAAACCAGTTAAGTTCGTGAACACATTGTGGGACGGCAAAACCACAAAAACATACATTGCGCAAGTCAATATTCACCAGGTTGTTCCCGACTCGATGGTCTGGGGTGTTTACAAGGAAGGTATTACGGACGGTGCTGTCAAGGAAGAAAAGGTAGTTGTTTTCGGTGAAGGAAGTGGCGAGTCTTATTATATGTATACGCAGCCTGTAAACGTAAACGAAGGCTACCGGTTGTACCGTTCGGCCGTTACGGATGGAAAGAATTGGACGGAACTGTCTGTATCGGGGCTTCCTGCCGGAGAAGTCCGTTTGTCACAGATTACTGCTTATGAAGATGCGTTTTATGCTGTTACGACGAAAGGTTTCCTTTATAGTTCAGCCGATGGCCAGACTTGGTCGCTAGTCGAAAATGCACCGGTGATAAAAGCTATTTTGGGTGCTATTGATGTGGACGATGATTTTACGGCAGCCGGAAAGCAGCCGTCAGCCCTTAGTGCGGTTATCGACAAGAATGGCACGTTGGTTTACGGGTATATGAATGAAGCGAAGGAATGGAACGAAGGAACTCTTCTGAACGAAGGCTTCCCTTTGACCGGTTTCGGTAATCTTTCTTATAATTCGATGTTCCGTGCCCGCCTGTTAGTGGTTGCCGGAAGAGATAAGGACAATAAACTGACGAATACGGCTTGGGCGACGGATGATGGCAAAGTCTGGGCGAAGTTGACGGATGACGAAACGGCGCCTTTTGATAAACAGGAGGGGGTCGCTGTAGCGGAATATGACGATAAGATATTTATGTTGAGTGGTATCAATGAAGCAGGTAAGGCCTCTTCTGACATTTACCTGTCACGTGACGGCGGCGTAAACTGGAGTCTGTCGGATACATTGGTTGTAATGCCGCAGGAATTCAAGGCAAGAGGGTTCTCTTCTATCTACGTGGATAAGGATAATTATATGTATCTTTTCGGTGGAAAAGAAACCAATAGTTCGAATGTATTAAATCAAATCTGGCGCGGCCGTATTAACCGTCTGGGTTTTTAAGTATAAAGAAAGTTCGTGGAGGACCGTATAATTTTATGAGTGATTCGGCGTTAGAAAAGAAGGTATAGATTATAACAGAAAACGATTATGACTTCAACTTTCTTTCAGCGCATACTCTTATTAGTCCTTTTGGCCGGTTGCATGACCGGTCTTCACGCACAAGAATATAAATATGAGATCGGAGGAATGGCAGGCGGAGCCTTTTATATGGGCGATGTCAACAAGAACGCTTTTTTCAAAGGGTTGAATCCCGCGTTCGGAGCCGTTTTTCGCTATAATCCCAATTTCAGGTGGGCTTTAAAGACCAATCTGATGTGGGGGCAGGTTTCAGGTACGACGGAAGGGCAGCAGAATGTTTTTCCGGACCATGCACAAGGTTCTTTCAGTCGGAGCCTGATCGAACTGGGCGGGCAGATGGAGTTCAACTTCTTTCCGTACAGTGATAAATTTGCGTATTCAAACGCAAGACGTTTCACTCCCTATATTTTTATGGGATTGGGGGTGACGGTAGCGCCGGGTAGCGGGAAGACTTTTGCCGGTCCGAACATTCCGCTCGGTGTAGGTTTGAAATACAAGGTTAAGAACAGGATCAACCTGGGATGCGAGTTCTCGTTCCGTAAGCTATTTGGCGACGGTCTGGACGTGACGGACGACAGCAATGCGTTTCTGGATGATCCCTACCATATGAAAGGTAGTTTTTTGAAGAATAAAGATTGGTATTCTTTTTTGTTGTTTACGGTTACTTGGGATTTCGGTCCGCGGTGCAGGACTTGCAACAATGCGAAGAATATAGATAACATACAGTAGTTATAGATGAAAACACTATGTCGCTGATTGAACAAATAGATAAAAATCGATTGCCGCAGCATGTGGCGATTATTATGGACGGTAACGGACGTTGGGCCAAAGCGAAGGGAAAAGACCGGAGCTATGGACACCAGGAGGGCGTTGTCTCTGTCCGTAAAGTCGTGGAAGCCGCTACAACCGTGGGTTTGAAATATCTGACGATGTACACGTTTTCGACAGAAAACTGGAATCGTCCGGAGGCGGAGGTACAGGCGTTGATGAGCTTGCTGGTCGCAGCCATCCATCGCGAGACTCCCGATCTGATGAAAAATAACGTCCGTCTGATGGCGATCGGCAATCTGGATCGCTTGCCGGCAGATGCATATGCCACTTTGCAGGATTGTATTGCACAGACTTCAGCCAATACGGGTGTTACGCTCATATTGGCTTTAAGTTATTCGGCCCGTTGGGAAATAACCGAAGCCGTGAAACGTCTGGCCAGGGAGGCGGTGGAGAAAAAAATAAACCCTGACGATATAACCGAGGCTGTCGTCTCGGATTATTTGACGACCAAAGGTATTCCCGATCCGGATTTATTGATCCGTACCGGAGGAGAACAACGCGTCAGCAACTTCCTGCTTTGGCAGTTGTCATATGCCGAATTCTTCTTTACCGATGTGTATTGGCCGGATTTTAGAGAAGAAGAGTTGTATGGAGCTATATTGTATTACCAGCAGCGTGAACGGCGCTTCGGTAAGACAAGCGAGCAATTAATCTTATAAACAATAGCTGTTATATGTACAAAAGAATAGTGCTGTTTTTCATGTTTCTGGGATTTGCTTTCGGGGCTTTTGCTCAGGAAACTGACACTACCAAGGTTGAAGAGCCGGCAGAAGTGCCGGTCATTTCCTATTCGTCACCTCCCAAAAAGTATAAAATTGCGGATATCAAGGTGACGGGGATTAAGAATTATGATGATTTCGTGTTAATAGGCTTTTCCGGTTTGTCGGTAGGGGATGAGGTTACTATACCTGAGCCGGGCGGGGCGATTACAGATGCTGTAAAGCGTTTCTGGAAACATGGACTATTCTCGGATGTAAAGATTCTGGCAACTAAAATAGAGGGAGATCAGGTTTGGTTGGAAATCCAATTGAAACAGCGTCCGCGTATTTCGGAAGTCAACTATCATGGTATCAAGAAGGGGGAACGTGAAGATCTGGAAGCCCGTCTGGGGTTGCGTAAAGGATACCAGGTGACTCCTAACCTGATCGATCGTGCGACCACGCTGATCAAGAAGTTCTTCGATGGCAAAGGCTTTAAGAATGTGGATGTCGAAATCTTTCAGAAAGACGATATCGCACATGAAGGTGAAGTGATCGTAGATATCAACATCAACAAGAACGAAAAGACCAAAATCCACAAGATCCATTTCGAAGGAAACAGTGCGTTGACTGATCGCGACTTGAAAAAGGCGATGAAAAAGACGAACGAGAAGTTCAGCCTGTTTAACGACTGGAAGAGCAGTATCTTGGAAGCATTCAGCACGAAGAAATTTACGACTGAAGAATACGAAAACGATAAGAAACACATTATCGAGAAATATAATGAAAAGGGATATCGCGATGCTGTTCTTGTGGAAGACAGTGTTGTGAACTATAACGATAAACGTGTGGATATCTTCCTGAAAGTGGAAGAAGGTGACAAATATTACCTGAAGGATATCAACTTTGTCGGTAATACGAAATATCCGACGGAACAGTTGTTATATATTTTAGGAATGAAACCTGGCGATGTTTACAACCAGAAGAAACTGAATGAACGATTGACGACCGACGAGGATGCCGTTTCCAACTTGTATTATAACAACGGTTACATTTTCTTTGGGGCGGACCCGGTAGAAGTGGATGTCGAAAACGACTCCATCTCTTTGGAAGTACGTATTCAGGAAGGTCCTCAGGCGACTATCAACCGAGTGATCATTAACGGTAACGACCGCCTGTATGAAGATATCGTGCGCCGTGAACTCCGTACGAAGCCGGGTATGTTGTTCAGTCGTGACGACTTGATGCGTTCAACCCGTGAAATCGCACAGATGGGACATTTCGATCCGGAAAACTTGGTTCCGCAACCAATACCCGATCCAGATAACGGAACGGTGGATATCCAATACAACCTTGTGTCCAAGGCAAATGACCAGATCGAGTTCTCTGCCGGTTGGGGACAAACTGGTGTGATCGGTAAGTTGAGTTTGAAGTTTACGAACTTCTCCATGAAGAACCTGCTGAATCCGAGTACATATAAAGGCATTATTCCGCAGGGTGAAGGACAGACGCTGACGTTGAGCGGCCAGACAAATGGACGTTACTATCAGGCATACAGCATATCGTTTATGGATCCGTGGTTCGGAGGAAAACGACCGAATACATTGTCCGTGAGCGCCTACTTCTCCAAACAGACGGATATCAGTAGTAATTATTTGAGCAATAACAGTTATGGTTATAACCCGTATTACGGTTATGGCGGCTATCCTTACTATGGCGGCTACGGTGGCTATGGTTATGGCTACGGTTACGGTTATGGCAATTATGGTAACTATGAGCTGGCCTATGACCCGGATAAGTCGATCATGATGTTCGGACTTTCTGCCGGTTATGGTAAGCGCTTGAACTGGCCGGATGATTACTTCCAGTTTATGGCGACTCTGAACTATCAGTTGTATATGATGAAAGACTGGGATTACTTCCTGGTAAATAACGGTAACTGTCATAACATCAACTTGGAATTGAACTTGCAGCGTAACTCTATCGACAATCCGCTGTACACACGTAAAGGCTCCCAGTTCATGTTCTCGGTTGCCGCCACTCCTCCTTGGTCTTTATGGGACGGCAAGGACTATAAGAATATGAGCGATCAAGATGAAGCCAAGTTCCGTATGATCGAATATCATAAATGGAAATTCAAAGCGAAGATATTCTCTCCGCTGGCTCCTCTGACAGTGAAACGTACTCCGGTATTGATGACGCGTGTCGAATACGGATTTCTGGGTTCTTACAACAAGTATAAGAAATCGCCGTTCGAAACCTTCTATATGGGGGGTGACGGTATGAGTGGATACTCAAGTACCTATGCAACCGAAACGATCGGTTTGAGAGGTTACGAGAACGGTAGTATCGCCGGTAACGGTGGCTACAATTCCTATGGTTACGCTTACTCCCGTCTGTCGATGGAGTTGCGCTATCCGTTCCTGTTGGAACCGTCTTCGACGATCTACGGTCTGGTATTCGTGGAAGCGGGTAATGCTTGGAGAGATTTGAAAGATTTCAATCCGTTCCAATTGAAGCGTTCTGCCGGTGTCGGTGTCCGTATCTTCCTCCCGATGATCGGTTTGATGGGTATCGACTGGGCTTACGGTTTCGACCGTCCTGATGGATACGATCAGAGAGGTGGTAGCAACTTCCACTTCATTATCGGTCAGGAATTTTAGAAAATTGAACATTCAATGTTCAATATGAGATAGAAAAGACAACCGGATTTGTTTCCGGTTGTCTTTTTTGCGTTTGGGCATTCTTTGCACCGTACTTGGCAAGTCTGTTAAATTGTTAATTGTATCTTATTAATTTTCAATTTTCAACTTTCAAATTTCAATTCTCTTATCTTTGCAGTCAGAAGGTGTAACTATAAATGACATGTGTATGAAAAAGATTATTGCCTTAAGCTGTCTGTTGTTCCTCTGCTCGTTTGCAGGGCACGCACAAAAGTTTGCATTAATAGATATGGAATATATATTGAAAAATATTCCGGCTTATGAAATGACGAATGAGCAGTTGAGCCAGGTTTCCAAAAAATGGCAGAACGAAGTGGATGCTATCCAGCAGGAAGCGCAGAACATGTACAAGACTTACCAGAGCGATCTTGTATTTCTGTCTGCCGAGATGAAGTCGAAACGTGAAGAAGCGATCGTCCAGAAAGAACAGGAGGCACAGGATTTGAAACGTAAATATTTTGGTCCTGAAGGCGAACTGTTTAAAAAACGTGAAAGCCTGATGAAGCCGATACAGGATGAGATCTACAATGCTGTGAAGGAAATCTCCGAAGATAAAGGTTATCAGATGGTCATGGATCGGGCGTCGTCAATGAATATCATTTTTGCTTCTCCGAAGATCGATATAAGCAATGAAGTCCTGATAAAGTTAGGATATTCAAAATAAATGCTTACATTTGTGCGCTTTAATGAAGCAAATTAAGAATATGATTAATAACAAGTAATATTTTATAGGAAAATGAAGAAACTGATTATTTTTTTGTTGATGATGCTCCCGTTGGGCGTTTTTGCTCAAGAATCTAAGATTGCGATTGTAAATACGCAGGAAGTGATCCAGGCTATGCCGGAATTTGCAACGATGCAGAAACAGATGGCTGATATGGAAGCCAAATATAAAAACGAAATGCAGGTGATGCAGGATGAATACAATAAGAAGTATTCCGATTTTGTTGCACAGCAGGATTCATTGACGGAAAATATCAAAATGAGAAGAATGCAGGAATTGCAGGATATGGAACAGCGTACACAGAACTTCATCCAGATTTCTCAGCAGGATTTCCAGAAGAAGCAGGGTGAGTTGTTTACTCCGATCCAGGACAAACTGAAAAATGCAATCAAGGCAGTCGGCGACGAAAAAGGATATACTTATATTCTGGATCCGCAGATTGTTCTTTATCAGGGTAATACTGCTGTTGACGCAACTCAGTTCGTAAAAGCTAAGTTAGGTATTAACTAATATAATTAGCAAACATAAAATAGCGAAGACAGAAGTCCTCGCTATTATCTTTTAAGGCACGGATTTCACGTATTTACACGGATAAATTTATTTTCTTTCCGCGTTTTCAGTGAAATCCGTGCTTGAATTATATATAAATAAACAACTTCTCTCATGTTTTCATCAGTACCAGGTCCGATTGGTATCTTCGACTCCGGTTACGGGGGGCTTACCATTTTTGATAAGATCAGAGCAGCAATGCCGGGGTATGATTATATTTATTTGGGCGATAATGCCCGTTCTCCCTATGGTACGCGTTCGTTCGAGGTCGTGTATCGTTTTACAAAGCAGGCTGTGGAGACGCTTTTCAATGAGGGATGCCAGCTTGTAATCCTGGCTTGCAATACGGCATCGGCAAAGGCATTGCGTACGATCCAACAGCGGGACTTGCCACAGTGGGACCCGGCTCGTCGGGTGTTGGGCGTAATCCGTCCGACGGTGGAGCTGATGGATAAGATCAGCAAGAGCAAGCATGTCGGTATTTTAGGGACGACCGGCACCATAACTTCCGACTCCTATTCGTTGGAAATAAAAAAAATGTTTCCTCATATGACGGTGACGGGTGAAGCCTGCCCGATGTGGGTTCCGCTGGTTGAGAATAATGAGTTCGATTCACCGGGTGCGGATTATTTCGTGCGGAAGCATTTGGAACATATTTTGGCTGCCGATCCGGAGATCGATACGCTCGTCTTGGGCTGCACGCATTATCCGTTGCTGATCGAAAAGATCAAGGCATTCCTGCCTGAGGGAATTACTTTATTCTCGCAGGGAGAATACGTAGCCGCGAGCCTGACCGACTATCTACGCCGTCATCCCGAAATGGATATCCGTTTGACAAAGCAGGGAAACTGTCGTTTCCTGACCACCGAGTCCGCTGCCAAATTCTCCGATGCCGCCTCTGTTTTCTTGAATCATCCGGTAGAGGTGGAACAGATTCGATTGGTTGAATGAATAATCTGCCAATCGATGCTTGCACTTGTGTGTGGAAGCACGACTGGACTATCTGGTGATAGACTGTCCTTTTCTCTTAAACGATATTTTTTCCGAACGGCGAAAGAGCCAGTGCGGCCATCTTGAAATGCTGTCTGCCGAAAGGAATGCCGATAATCGTGATGCACAGCAGTAACCCGAAAAACAGGTGTGTCAGGCAGATCCAGAAGCCACCGATGAAGATCCAGATCACGTTCATGACCAGGCACAGGCAACCACCTGAATTACCGTTGTCCGTCACCCGGCTGCCGAAGGGCCAAAGGGCCAGCATTCCTAATTTCAATGTCTGCAACCCGAAAGGGATACCGATTATCGTAATCATCAGCAGCAAGCTGGATATCAGATATTCCACAGCGGTAAGCAACCCGCCGCAGATAAGCCAAATGATATTACCCAAAAATTTCATAGCATCAATATTATAAATTATTTTTTACTCTCATGCTGTCCAATTCTGCCAACACCGTCTGTTTCACGATGGCAAAGCTATCGCGCAGTTCCGGTTTGACCGGCAGCGAAGGCGGAGCTTCCATCTGTAACGGGTTGATCGGCTGTCCGTTCTTATATACCCGGAAATCGAGGTGAGGCCCTGTCGAAAGCCCTGTCGAGCCAACGTAGCCGATAACCTGTCCCTGCTCGACATGGCTGCCGACTTGTATGCCTTTGGCATATTTGCTCAGGTGCATATAGGAAGTCGTATATACGGAGTTATGTTTTACTTTCAACGTATGGCCTCCTCCGCCCATATAGCCTTTGGCGATGACGGTCCCCGCTCCGATACTCTTGACTTCCGTTCCGACGGGAGCCGCATAGTCTACTCCATGATGTGCCCGATAGCGTTTCAGGATCGGATGGAAGCGGGCGTTCGTGAAACGCGATGTGATGCGGAAGAAATCCAACGGAGCCTTCAGGAAAGCCTTCCTGAGGCTGTTCCCTTCAAGATCGAAATATTCGAAAACGCTATCCTGGGTGAATGGTATGGCTGTAAAATCTTTTCCTTGATGCGTGAAGACGGCTCCCTCGATGGAGGTGATATTCAGGGCTGTCGTGTCGTCTATATAGGCAACGTCGTACAACACCCGGAATGAGTCTCCTTCTTTTACATCGAAAAAGTCGATCTGCCAGGCATATACATCCGAAATCTTGATCGCCAGTAACGGGTCCGCTCCACTTGCCTTGATTACGTTCCAAAGGGAAGAATTGATTGTCCCTTCTGTGTAATGGCGTTTGATGGTAATAGGCTTGTTGAATTCGTATGCCAGGATCGAATCGCCTGTCAGGTCGATGACGGCATAATCGACAAGTGATTTGGCAAAGGCAATATAACGTATATCGGCAACGCTGTCCTGAGTTGTAAATGTATAATAGTTCATACCCGCACGGAGTTTGGTCGGGTTCAGAACATGTATGGAGGCTTTCGTAATGCTGTCTGCTTTCAAGGCGGAGAAACCGAGAGCTGAAAAGATTGCGGCGGGATTATCGCCGTTTCTCATCTTGTATTCCGTCACGTCCAACGAGTCGATGCAGATGCCATATTGATATACGTGTTGCAGGCTGTCCAGCCATTCGCTGTCGACTCCTTCTTCTTCGGGTTGTTGTTTCGTATGTGTGCAGGAAAAGCAGGTAAGCAGTCCTGCAAGTAACAAATATAGGACGATGCTCTTATTCATTCTCCGGCTTCTTTTTTCATCTCTGTTAGTTCCTCTACCTGTTTTTGTGACAATTGAAGTGCCTTTTCCAGGTCTTCCACTTTAAATCCTTTTCTATTCATAAGGCAAACGAGGTTGCGTCCGTGATGTATGCTGCTGTCGTTCAATAAATCTTTTGTGTCCATATCATACTATTTTATACGTTGCAACAAATATACAAAATTAATCTGTAAGCCTTATTAATTGACCAACTCCTTTGTCGGTGGTCCGGATATTGACGGAGCATAAATGTTGATACCGGTAAATCATCATTCGGATTATTATTCTGCAAACTTATTATTGATTGTGAAAACAACTGTCATACTATCATACTTTGCTTTTGGCAGTATGAATATCAATACTTATGTGGAATGATAGTAGGCATGATGGATGTTTTTTCAACTATCATACCATCATGAAAACAATAACTTTTTCACATGTAACATATAGCATATTTTCAGCAATATAGTTATCTTTTTTTGTCGAGACCCGGGTGTCAGACGTCTGCAGACCCGGGTCTCAAGACCGCTCAGATGGAGGTGTAAATGGCTCTGATACGGGCATTTTGAGGAAAAAATCTAACGTCTTTCTTACAAAAAAGTAACGTGTTCCGGCAAAAAAGGCTTATGCTTTCCTGAAAACATTCCGTTTTTAACACTTTTGGAGTGTATCTGTTTCGGGTAAAACGGCTAAAATGATGGTTAAACTGCTGATTTATGATAGTTGCATGATAGTTAAAAAGGAAACTGTCATGCCTATATGTTATGATGTTCAAGTTATATACAAGAAACATGATAGTATGATAGTTGTTTTTTAAAATTCATTATAGTACTGATAAGTTTGAACCGTAAATGCAGATTTACCGGTGAACTAACGGGTAAGGCTGAACCTCGTGCCGCAAGCTCTCTTTTGCCGTCTGCTTTAGCTGATGAATAGATGATTGTTCCCGGCTTTGCCGGTTCCTCTGTGGTTTTTTAACCCCTTTAAATACAATACAAGCTGTGAATGGGGTGTAAGAATGGTTAATGAATATTAAATAATGAGCTTGTCGGGAACTTTTTGCAATGATTCGGCGTCTTATATTTACGAGTGATTATTATAAATGAAAAAGTAAAAAATGAAAAAAGCTATTTTGACACTTTTGATGATTCCTGCTTTTGTCGGGATGTTGTTTTCTTGCTCTGAAGTCAAAACAGATGCAAAGAAGTTGGAAGGTAAATGGAATATTGTGGAAGTAAAAGGAGAAAAAATACTGAAAGAAGGTTTGCCCAATATGGAGTTTGATATGAAAGATAATAAAGTTCACGGTAATGCCGGATGTAATATCTTTAATTCGACTGTCGTACTGGACGACCAGGATATTTCTTCCATCACGATCAACCCCGCAGCCACTACCATGATGGCTTGTCCGGATATGGAGATCGAAGATGCGATCTTGAAAGCTATGGGAAACGTGAAAGGTGTGAAGGCCGGCCAGTCCGAAAATGAAATGTTGCTGGTCGATGCTGACGGTAACGTGTTGATGGTTTTGTCAAAAAACTAATTGGATAGAAATGAAGAAGTACATGTATCTTTGTCTTGCGGCGTTGAGTATCGGTATCTTTGCTTCTTGTAAGGCGAAAAAAGGTGTGGAAGCGACTTTCTCCGACCTGGATGGTAGTTGGAATATTGTCGAATTGAACGGCAAGGTGTTGAATCCTGCCGAGACGAATCAAGTCATCGAGTTCGACGTGGCTCGCCATTCCCTTTCCGGAAGAGCTGGATGCAATCGGATGATGGGGCAGATCGAATACAGCGATTCCCGCAAGAATATCATTAAATTCCCGCAGGTTGCGACAACGCGTATGGCTTGTCCGGATATGAGTGGTGAGCGTGAATTGTTGCAGGCTTTGGATAAAGTCGTTCGCTTTGATGCAGTAGGTGAGGTGAAACCGGTCAATAAAATCGCTTTATATGGCACGGACAATACCAAATTGATGGTAATTGAAAAGAAGTGACTTTCATTGTGAAATGTTTGGAAGGCGGTTCCGGTTGTGACGGGCCGCCTTTTTTATTTCGGCCTGCAAGGGATGATCAGGGTGAAGCGGCTGCCTTTTCCTTCCTGGGAAGAAAGGGTGATTCGCCCCTCCAGGCGCTCGGCGATGGTTTGACAGATCGATAGGCCCAGTCCGGTACCTTGTGCAAATTCGTCCACCTTGAAGAAACGTTCGAACACTTTCTTCTGGGCCTCTTCCGACATGCCTTTTCCTGTATCTTCGACAAAGACATGAACTTCTTTCTCCTCCTTCTTATAGACAGCTCCTAACAGGATGTGCCCTTTAGTGGTGAACTTGACGGCATTGTTGATGAAATTCGTAATCACTTGCGTGAACCGGAAACGGTCTACATGAATGATAAGTTCCGTTTCTTGGAATTCTTTCAGGAAACGGATATTCGACGGCATAAGCAGGTGATGTGTCTGGTAGATCTCTTCTAACAGTTCGTTTAGAGAGCAATCGTCGAAAGCGAAAGACATCCGTCCCGACTCAATGCGCGAGAGTTCCAGGATATCATTAATCAGTTTCAGCAGCAGATTACTGTTTTTGTTGATCGTATTGCGGAAAAGGTCTTTTTCTTCATCGGTCAATTCCTTTTCGTCTTGTAATAGGTTGGTGAAACCGACTATCGCATTTAACGGTGTGCGTATCTCATGGCTCATGTTGGCGAGGAATGCCGATTTCATCTTATTGGCTTCTTCGGCTCGCTCTTTCTCTTCGATCAACCGGAGTTGCACCTGCCTTTTCCGTTCGCTTTCGCGGTAGTACATGTAAATGAGGTGAAGGATGATATAGACGATTGCTATGACGAGCAGGATTCCGCCTGCAATAATATAGTTTAGGTAACGGACTTCCAGTGGCATGTTATAGATGATGCTTCCCTGTGGCAGATCGCTCAACCGTATGTTGAAACGTTGCATCTCTTTCCAGTCGAAAGCAAATGTTTTGGGGCTTTCTACGATAGGAATGTCATTTGGAGAAGTGCCTTTCAGGATGCGGGCAGCTGTTTGGGCAACACAATCAGCCTGGATTTGCAAGGTAGTGAAATAGCCACCGGTGATCCCTCTGTTGTCGTTGAACCCGTTGTTAATGACTGTGAAGTTCGGCACATTGGCCAGGCGTCCGACGGTCAGGACATTGAAGTCGAGAATGATTTGTATGCAGGCGGTGTAAGGCTTGTCTTCAAATACCCAAAGAAGCTGGCGGGCGGTCAGGTTGGCTGTTGAGGTCGTATATAAGGCAGAAGCGCCTTCTTTGCCGGGCTGGATTTCCGTGGAAGTAGTTTGGGGCCTTGTTTGATACAATCCTTCGTAAACAGCTATTCCATGTCCCTGGATATTGTCCATCAACGTTTCGAACGCTTTTCTGCCGATGAATTCTTTCGTTTTGAAGATCAGTATTTTTGATCTTCCGTATAGTTTTTCGATCAGTTGTATGTTTTTCAGATATTCAGGCTTGTCCCAATAACCCGTGAAGTTGGGATGCTGTTCCAATAGTTCCCAGTTGGGAAAGTTGACACCTGAAAAGACAACCGGAATCGTCTTGCCGAGCGGATGGTTGCAGGCCATTAAAGTATAGGTAGCCTGATCGTCATTGGAAATGATGATGTCCGGTTTGAAACTTAAAGTGTCGAGAAAGGAGTACATCCGGGCTTCTTCGTCTGTGGCATTATAGCGTTCGCAGTCCAGGTAGAATGTGTGGATGGAAGAGTATATTTGCTCTTTCTCCAGTTCCTCGTGCAGCAGCTTGTCGAACTTGGAGTAGGCACTCAGGCTTTGATTGTATGACTGTATGACAAGGACATTAAACAGTTCCTTCCCTTTTTTATCGGAGGAACCCTTTGCTTCACGCGGAAAACAAAGGGCCAATATCAACATCGCTATGTATATATGTATTTTCAAGGAAGAAGCACTTATCAATTGTACCCGTATGTTTTAAAAAACCGTTCAAAGTTAACGATAATCGGGATATAACAAGTACTTCTTTCTGATTTTCTTATATTTATTTAATGCCGGTTGCCAACTTGCGCGTATTTCGTCCTCCTTTAAGCCGCGGACAATCTGGAAACGTAATTCTTTTGTCCCGGCAAGCAGGTCGAACCATTGTGGGCGGGTGAAGAAAAAAGCTTGGTCGTTGCCTGCTTTATTATAGAAATCAAGGAGGAATTTCAGCGTCAATCCCCCGGTAAAGGGATATTCTCTCAAGTCCGTGCCGTAGCATTCCTTGTCCTTATGCAACGGTTTCGTGTCGAAACCTGGCAAGGAGGTGGGCGTAAAGGTGAAATCTCCGTATCTGGCATCGGGTGCTCCCAATATCTGGAATGGATAATAGGTCCCGCGACCGACACTGATATTGGTCCCTTCGAAGAAACAGAGTGAAGGGTAGAGACGGATCGACTGGTCGTTCGGCAGGTTGGGAGAGGGCTTTACCGGCAACCAGTACGGATCTCCGTGACGCCAGTTTTCCATCTTGACGATATGCAGTTTACAGGTGTCGGGTGTACTTTTCAGCCAACCTTCCTTGTTGATCATCCAAGCCAGTTCGCCAACCGTCAGACCGTGCAGTATGGGTAATGGGTCAACGCCGACAAAGGATTCGAATCCTTTCTGGCGGACAGGACCGTCGACGAAGTCGTTCGGGTTAGGGCGGTCCAGGACGATAAATTCGACATCGTTTTCGGCACAGGCTTCCATCACATAATGCATGGTGCTGATGTAAGTATAAAAGCGGACTCCGACATCCTGAATGTCGAACACGACCACGTCCAAGCCGGTCAACTGCTCGGCTGTCGGCTTCTTGTTCTTTCCGTATAGGGATATGATGGGGACTCCTGTTTTTACGTCACGGCTGTCTTTGATCTCGGCTCCCGCATCGGCCGTCCCGCGGAAACCGTGTTCAGGGGCGAACACTTTCTTTATGTTGATACCCTCTTCCAACAAGGCGTCCAGCAAATGCTTCTGCTGCTTTTCGAGGATGGAGGTTTGGTTCACTACTAATCCGACCTGTTTGTCTTTCAACAGACGGGTAACGACGTCCATACGTTCGGCTCCCAATTTTAGAGGGGCTTTCTGTGGAGTGACGGCCTGGATTTCAGACATTAAGAACAGGCTTAACAGCCAGAAGGCATACCTGATAACTGTTCTCATAGACTCATTCCTTACTATTTGTTTCTGCAAAAGTAACGATTCTTTTTGTTTATTGCGTATCTTTGTCTCTCAATAAAGCGATTGATTGTTATGAACCCTTTAGATATTATTGCCAAATATTATCCGGTAGGTTCGGAGGCGTACCGGATTTTGGTTATTCATAGTAGAAGTGTGGCAGATAAAGCTTTGGCTATAGCCCGGATGCATCCGGAGATGAATCTTGACCTTACCTTTGTAGAAGAGGCAGCTATGCTGCACGATATCGGTATTTTTCGTTGTAATGCTCCCGATATCGATTGCCATGGAGATGCGGAATATATTTGCCACGGTTATCTGGGGGCCGAATTGATGCGGGCGGAAGGTTATCCCCGCCATGCCCGCGTGTGCGAACGGCATACGGGAACAGGTATTACGCTGGCAATGATTGAAGAACGAGGTTTGCCTCTTCCGCACCGGGACTTTATGCCGGAAACCTTGGAAGAACAACTGATTTGCTACGCCGACAAGTTTTACAGCAAAACGAAACTGGACAAAGAAAAATCTGTCGAAAAGGTAAAACAGGGCCTTTCGAAGTATGGAAACGAAACTGTCGAACGGTTTGATAACTGGTGTAAACTCTTTTTAGGGGAATAAAAAGGGATTGGCTCGCTAAATTGTTATACATTTGCCCGCTGTAACACACTGCAAATAACGACGGAATGTTTTTGAAATACAAATGCCTGATTATTTTGTTGCTTTTCCTCACTGGAAACATGATGACTGAGGCGCAGGAACTTATAGCCCCGACCGATACCGTGATGGCCGTTGTGGGCGATACGGTCGTATCTGCCGGACAGGATAGTGTGCTTGCGTTAGACAGTGTACCGAAGAAGCAGACAGGGCTGGACGCTCCGGTTTCTTACCAGGCGAAAGACTCCATCATCATGACGGGAGCGAACTGGGCTTATCTGTTTGGGGAAAGCGATGTGAAATATCAACAAATCGAACTTCAGTCCGAGAAAATCGAGATGAATATGGACAGTAGCCTGGTGTATGCCACTTTCGGCCTCGACTCGATCGGGGAGGAATTCGGCTATCCTCTTTTCAAAGATGGCGACCAACAGTATGAATCCAAGACGATGCGCTATAATTTCGGTACGAAAAAAGGATATATCACAGATGTGATCACGCAACAAGGCGAAGGTTATGTGACGGCCGGACGTACCAAAAAGATGGACAACGATGTCCTGAATATGAAGGGGGGACGGTATACGACTTGCGACGAGCATGATCACCCCCATTTCTATATCCAGATGACGAAGGCGAAAGTCCGCCCGAAGAAAAATATCGTGACGGGTCCCGTCTATATGGTGTTTGAGGACGTCCCGCTTTATCCGATCGGTCTGCCTTTCTGTTTCTTCCCGTTTTCGAGTTCTTATTCTTCGGGCATTATCATGCCCACTTTCGGGGATGAAAGTTCGCGTGGTTTCTATCTGCGCGACGGCGGGTATTATTTTGCGTTGAGCGATTATATGGACCTGGCTTTGACCGGTGAAATCTATACGAAAGGTTCCTGGGGACTGTCGGCTCGTTCTTCTTATCGGAAACGGTATAAGTTTTCGGGCAGTTTCAATGCCTCCTATCTGGTTACCCGTTTGGGCGACAAGGGACTTCCCGATTATAGCTTGTCTAAGGACTTCAAGCTGAACTGGACACACTCGCAGGACCCGAAGGCAAATCCGTACCGGACTTTCTCGGCGAGTGTGAACTTTGCGACCAGCAGTTATGACCGTAATAACCTGAACAGCTTCTATCCTGGCTCGCAAGGGTTTGCGGATGCGAACCAGAATACCAAAGGGTCCAGTATCAGTATAACACAGCGTTTCCCGAATAATCCGTTCAGTATTTCGGCTACCATGAATGTGAACCAGCGTTCGAAAGACTCGACGATCTCGCTGACATTGCCTGATATTACAATTACGATGAGCCGTATCTTCCCGTTCAAGCGGAAGAATGCGGTCGGAAAAGAACGTTGGTATGAGAAGATTTCCATGAGTTACAACGGTTACCTGCGTAATAGTATCGATACGAAAGAAGACAAATTGTTCAAGTCGAGCTTGGTGAAGGATTGGCGGAATGCCATGCAGCACCAGATTCCGGTGAGTGCTACTTTCTCTTTGTTCAAGTATTTGAATATCTCGCCGTCGTTCAATTATACCGAACGTTGGTACACCAATAAGGTGGAAAAAGCATACGACATGCAGAAGAAGCAGGTGGTTGCGCGTGATACGACTTATGGTTTCTACCGCGTATTCGATTACAGCACATCCGTTTCAGCTTCCACCACGCTATATGGTTTCTATAAACCGTTGCCGTTTTTGGGTGACAAGATCAAGATGATTCGTCATCGTTTCGAACCTTCGGTAACGTTGAGCTATACGCCTGATTTTGGAGCTTCCAAATATGGTTTCTGGAAAGATCTTATGTATGAAGATCAATATGGACAGACGCAGCAGATCTCTTATTCGCCGTTTGAAGGCGGTATGTTTGGGACGGCCCCTAACGGGAAGTCGGGGAGCGTGAGTTTTCAGTTAGATAACAATCTCGAAATGAAGATCAAGTCGGATCGCGATTCGACAGGAGAGCGTAAGATCAGTCTGATCGATAAGTTGTCGTTGGGGATGAGTTATAATATGGCGGCCGATTCGTTCAAGTGGAGTGACTTGAGTGTAGGCTTGCGTCTCAAGTTTTCGAAGAGCTATACATTGAACCTGAACGGTACGTTCGATACCTATACCTATGGCTACGATGAAGCGACGAAGACCGTTCGCCGGTTGGATATTCCGCGTTGGCAGGCCGGTAAAGGATTAGGCCGTTTGCGCCAGACCGGTACGAGTTTCTCTTATACCTTTAATAATGATACGTTCGGCAAATTGTTCGGCAAGAAAGATAATAACGACGATTCCAACAACCCTCCGACAGACCCCAATGCATCGAACGATCCGGAATTCGAACAAATCTCTTCGGGGGAAGAGGGGGACCAGCAGGGTAAAATGGAAGGAGGCCGATTGCGTGGTGCCAAGAAAGATACGGGTGAGTTCGATTCGTATGGCTATATGGTCAATAAAGTGCCCTGGAGCCTTTCGTTCAGCTATAGCATGCAATTGCGTTATGGAGACTTTGACCCGAGCAAGCTCGAATATAAGTACAAGCTTACACATGCATTGAGCTTTAACGGTAATATCCAGCCGACGAAGAACTGGCGTTTTAACTTTAATGCCACCTATGACTTCGATACGCATAAGATATCCTATATGACTTGCAATATCACTCGCGACCTGCATTGCTGGCAGATGACTGCCAGTTTTGTGCCGGTGGGACCTTATAAGTCCTATACCTTCAATATTGCAGTAAGTTCGTCTTTGCTGAAAGACCTGAAATGGCGCCAGAGCAGCAACTATCGTGACGGGCAGAAATGGGAGTAATTCCAATTGTCAATTGATAATTACCAATCTATTGGTGTCTGTCCGGTTGCGATCAGATAATCATTTGCTTTGCTGAAATGCTTGTTCCCGAAGAATCCGCGGTAAGCGGAGAGGGGAGACGGATGAGCCGATTTCAATATCAGGTTGCGGGAGGCGTCGATGAAAGCGCCTTTCCGTTGTGCATACGACCCCCACAGGATGTAAACGATATGGCTTCGCTCTTCTGTCAGGCGGTGGATTACGGCATCCGTGAATTCTTCCCAACCTTTATTCTGGTGTGAGCCGGCTTGGTGTGCACGAACCGTCAGGGTTGCATTGAGAAGCAGGACGCCCTGGTCCGCCCAACGGAGCAGATTGCCGGTTTGCGGCATGGGTTTGCCTAAATCGCTTTCGATTTCTTTGAAGATGTTGACGAGCGACGGGGGAAAGGGTGTCCCGTCTTGGACGGAGAAACAAAGTCCGTGTGCCTGTCCGGGTTCATGATAGGGGTCTTGTCCGAGAATGACTACTTTGACTTTGTCGAACGGACAGTGTTCGAACGCACTGAAGATACAGGGACCAGGAGGATAGACGGTTCTTTGGCGGTATTCTTCTTTAACAAAGGTGATCAACTGGCTGAAATAATCCTTTTCAAACTCAGAACTTAATCGTTCTTTCCAGCTCTGTTCTATCTTGACGTCCATAATGGTAATTGAAAATTGAAAATTAGAAATTGGAAATTCTCTTTATTACGCGAATATCAGAAATAATTATCAATAATCCATCCTTAATTTTCAATTTTCAATTTTTAATTATCAATTAGATCAAGTACATACCGGCAGCACGGGCTTCACGACGCATTTCTTCCGGCCATATACTTGCCTGAATTTCACCGATATGGGCTTTGCGGAGGTAAAACATACACAAGCGACTTTGTCCGATACCTCCCCCGATACTTAGAGGCAGTTCGTTGTTTAGCAAGCGTTTGTGGAAATATAGTTCTTTTTTTTCTTCCGCGTTGCAAATCTCCAACTGGCGGAGCAAGGCTTCCTTATCCACACGAATACCCATGGAGGACAGTTCGAGCGAACGGTTCAGTACTTCGTCCCAGACGAGCAGGTCGCCGTTTAATCCGACTTGTCCGTTTTCTGCAACTGTCGACCAGTCGTCATAGTCCGGAGCGCGTCCGTCATGTTTCTCTCCGTTGCTTAACTTACAACCGATACCGATAATGAAAACGGCTCCGTATTCTTTCGTAATCGCATCTTCCCGTTCTTTCGGCGTGAAGGTCGGATATTTTTGCAATAAATCTTCGGAGTGTATGAAATGGATTTGCTGGGGCAATGTAGGACGGATTTCGGGAAACATCTCATAGACCAGATATTCGGTTCGTACCATGGCTGCGTAGATGCGACGTACGATTTCTTTCAGAAAATCTACATTCCGTTCTTCGGCTCCCATGACGCGTTCCCAGTCCCATTGGTCGACATATAAAGAATGTAGGTTTCCCAACTCTTCGTCAGAGCGGATAGCGTTCATGTCGGTATAGATACCATAGCCTTTTTCGATTTGATAATCAGCAAGAGTAAGTCGTTTCCATTTGGCAAGCGAATGGACGATTTCAGCTTTGGCATCGTCCAAATCCTTGATCGGAAACGTGACCGCACGTTCCGTTCCGTTCAGGTCGTCATTGATACCCATCCCTTTTAAAACGAACAACGGAGCAGTGACGCGCCGCAACCGTAATTCGGAAGACAGGTTTTGCTGGAAAAAGTCTTTGATCTTTTTGATACCCATCTCGGTCTGCGATAAGTTCAATAAAGCCTTATATCCTGCTGGTTTAATTAAGTAACTCATATACTTGTTGTGCTTTATGTTTGTGAATAATGTGTGGCAAAGATACTAATTAATGGCAAAATAGCAATTATGTGCCTTTTTTTATTTGCAAAATGGAAGTGATTATCGTTAGGATGCTTGCAAAATATCAAAAGTAATCTTTTTTTGCCCGTTCATTTGTTTTCCTGCAAGATTATATATACTTTTGCGCTGTCTTTGGCTGGGTAGCTTAGCTGAATAGAGCGTCAGATTCCGGTTCTGAAGGTCGTGGGTTTGAATCCCACCCTGGTCACAAAAGGATTTCCAAGTGTTGGAAGTCCTTTTTTTTATGGGGTTACGCGTAAACTTTTCTTTTTTATTTATGTTTTATAAATGAATAACTAATTTAAGAAAGAACAAAGATTATGTCAGTGGTTTATAAATTTCTTTTTCCTGCCAAGCCGGTAGGAAATGCTTTTTCTTTTTTTTTGTTGGCGTTGCGTATCCTTTTCGGAGTATTGCTGCTTTCGCATGGTATCCAGAAATGGACGAATTTTAGTGCTATGTCGGAATCTTTCCCGGATCCATTGGGTGTAGGAAGTACGTTGTCGTTGGGGCTGGCTGTTTTCGCTGAGGTATTTTGTTCCGTAGGCTTTATATTCGGTGCGTTTTATCGTCTGGCTATGATCCCGATGGTCTTTACAATGGGAATGGCTTTTTTTGTGATACACGGGAATGATCCGTTTGCCGTGAAGGAACTGGCCTTTATTTATCTGGTGGTATTTGTGCTGATGTACATAACGGGACCGGGTAAATTTTCTATCGATCATGTCATATCTTCTGCATTATATAAAAAGAAACGGTGAGGTTCTATTGGAGAAGCCGTTAGGTGTATACGAAAGGAAACAAAAAGGCGGGAATTATTATTCCTGCCTTTTTTGTTGTGTTAGCCTTCTTTTAAAGAATAGTGGGAGAATAAGGTGTTTCTTTGTGTTGGTTGGGAAATAAAAAAAGCAATCATGTAATCATGATTGCTCTTAAAAAAAAAGTGGGCGTTGACGGATTCGAACCGCCGACCCTCTGCTTGTAAGGCAGATGCTCTGAACCAGCTGAGCTAAACGCCCGAAGGTTGCTTCTAAAACAAGAAAAAGGAAAAAGTGGGCGTTGACGGATTCGAACCGCCGACCCTCTGCTTGTAAGGCAGATGCTCTGAACCAGCTGAGCTAAACGCCCAAAGTGAAATCAATTCGTTATGAAAGGTGGGCGTTGACGGATTCGAACCGCCGACCCTCTGCTTGTAAGGCAGATGCTCTGAACCAGCTGAGCTAAACGCCCTTTCATTTGTTCATTAAGTTTGATATGCTCTATCTCTCTAAAGCGCTGCAAAGATACGGCTTTTTTTATTACCTCCAAATATTTTTGCGAAAAAGTAGAAAAAAACTTCATCTCCGCCTATATGTATTAAGATTTATAGTAACTTTGCAACTCCATATTAATAATGTATATGATATTTTCGACACTGACAGCAATTTCGCCTGTAGACGGGCGATATAGAAATAAAGCCGAGAACCTGGCGGCTTACTTTTCAGAGTATGCGCTCATTAAATACAGAGTGCAGGTTGAGATCGAGTATTTTATTACTCTGTCTGAATTCTTACCGCAGCTTCGTGCGTTGGCGACTGGGGAGAATAAAGAGGCTTTGCGGAAAATTTACCGCGAGTTTTCGGTTGAGGACGCTACCCGTATTAAAGAGATCGAGAGTGTGACAAATCATGATGTAAAGGCTGTTGAATATTTTATAAAAGAGAAATTCGATTTGTTGTCTTTGCAGGAATATAAGGAATTTATCCATTTCGGATTGACTTCCCAGGATATTAACAATACATCCGTTCCATTGTCTATCAAGGATGCACTGAACGAAGTGTATTTTCCCGGTTTGCAAGAAGTGATCGACATGTTGAAGAAATATGCCGAAGACTGGGCGGATGTTCCCATGTTGGCCAAGACACATGGGCAGCCGGCTTCTCCTACCCGTTTAGGAAAAGAAGTGATGGTGTTTGTTTACCGTTTGGAACAACAGGTGAAGCTGTTGAAAGTGACTCCTGTTTCTGCTAAGTTCGGTGGAGCAACCGGTAATTTCAATGCGCATCATGTGGCTTTTCCGGAATATGACTGGAAAGCTTTCGGGAATAAGTTTGTGAATGAAGTGTTGGGACTGAGCCGTGAGGAATGGACGACACAGATTTCCAACTATGACAACATGGCTGCTATTTTTGACGGGATGAAACGTATCGATACGATTTTGATCGATTTGTGCCGTGATTTCTGGCAGTATGTTTCTATGGAATATTTTAAACAGAAGATCAAAGCCGGTGAGGTCGGTTCTTCTGCTATGCCGCACAAGGTGAATCCGATCGACTTCGAAAATGCGGAAGGTAATTTGGGTATGGCAAATGCTATCCTGACGCACCTGGCAACCAAGTTGCCGATTTCACGTTTGCAGCGCGACCTGACAGACTCTACAGTCCTTCGTAATGTCGGTGTGCCGATGGCTCATGTCGAAATCGCATTCAAAAGTTTAACAAAAGGGCTGGGTAAGTTGTTATTAAACGAGAAAGCATTGTACCGGGATTTGGATAACTGCTGGGCTGTAGTGGCCGAAGGAATTCAGACTATCCTTCGTCGTGAAGGGTATCCGAAACCTTATGAAGCATTAAAAGCCTTGACTCGTACAAATGAAGGTATCACAGCCGAATCGATCAGTAATTTTATTGATACGTTGCAGGTTAGCGATGCTGTTAAAGCTGAATTAAAGGCGATAACGCCGCATAATTATACAGGTATTTAGTGAGAAACAATGGGTAGCCGTGAGGTTACCAAGTAGTTAATTATCATTTAATTTACATCAAATGAGCACAGAAGAAAGAGATGAATCTCAACCGCGTCCAAGAAAGGTGATACCAAGTATCAGACGGGAAAACACAGACCAGGATTCTGAAAGAAGACCTTACAATCAAGGTTATAACAGACCTGAGGGAAACAACTATGAACGGAGACCATATAACCGCGGAGGTTATAATTCTTATGGGGACAACCGCTCTTATGGAGACAGACCGAGTCGCCCGCGTACGTATGATAACCGTGATGGCGGTTACAACAAACCGTATAACCGCGATAATGGTGGAAACCGTAGCTATGGCAACTCTAATCGTGAAGGCGGCTATAACAGCAGACCTTCTTATGGTAGCAATCGCCCTTACGGTAACAACGATCGCCCTTCTTACGGCAATGACCGTTCTTATGGGAACGATCGTCCGTACAATCGTCCGTCTCGCCCGAACTATGAAGACAGAGGAAAGGCTTATTCGGCTACTCCGTCCGGCGAAGGTGTTTCGGGTGATGGTGTAAAGAAAAGAAGACCGCGTGTAGGTGATACCCGTGTAAGTTCGTCTTACGATAATCGTGATAATCGTGGTGGCAGACCTTCATACGGTAATAACAACAACCGTTATGGAAATGGCGGCGGACGTGGCGGCTACAATAACAACAGACGTCCGAACAACAATCGCCGTACCGGTGATTACAATCCGAATGCCAAGTATAACTTCCAGAAGCAGTTGAAGTATAAGGAAGTGCTGGCAGATCCTAACGAACCGATCCGCTTGAATAAGTTCTTGTCCAATGCAGGTGTTTGTTCTCGTCGCGAGGCGGATGAATTTATCCAGGAAGGAGTTGTTCAGGTAAATGGTCAGGTTGTAACTGAATTGGGAACGAAGATTACGCGTCAGGATACGGTGTTGTTCAAAGACCAGCCGGTTCAGATCGAGAGTAAAGTGTATATCATCCTGAATAAGCCGAAGAACTGTGTGACAACTTCCGATGATCCTCAGGAACGTCTGACTGTCATGGATTTGGTAAAGAACGCTTGCCAGGAACGAATTTATCCGGTGGGACGTCTGGACCGTAATACGACAGGTGTACTGTTGCTGACGAACGATGGCGATCTGGCTTCCAAGCTGACGCATCCTTCTTTCAAGAAGAAGAAAATCTACCATGTATGGTTGGATAAGAACGTATCTATCGAAGATATGGAAAAGATCGCTAACGGATTAGAGCTTGAAGACGGAGAAATCCATGCTGATGCCATCAGTTATGCAAGCGAAGATGATAAGAGCCAGGTCGGTATCGAAATTCACTCAGGGCGTAACCGTATCGTCCGTCGTATTTTCGAATCACTGGGCTATCACGTGGTTAAACTGGATCGTGTATATTTTGCCGGTCTTACAAAAAAGAACCTTGGACGTGGAAAGTGGCGTTATCTGAACGAACGTGAAGTGAACGCGCTCCGCATGGGGGCTTTCGAATAATATAGAGTTTAGCCGGTTGGAAAAGCCGGCTAACTTGTTTTGATTACCTAAGAATAAAAATATAAACATGGAAGCAATTAAAAGAACAAAAATTGTAGACGTACTGAAAAGCGAAGCTTTCGGTACGACCGTTAACGTGAAAGGATGGGTCCGTACCCGCCGTGGTAGTAAACAGGTTAGTTTCATAGCCTTGAATGACGGTTCTACAATAAATAATGTTCAGATCGTTGTAGACGTGGACAAGCTGGGCGAAGAATTTCTGAAGCCGATAACAACAGGTGCGAGTATCAGTGTAAACGGTACGTTGGTGCAGTCGCAGGGAAAAGGCCAGAATGTGGAGATCCAGGCTACTGAAATAGAAATTTACGGTTCTGCCGATCCGAATACTTATCCTTTGCAGAAAAAAGGCCATTCGATGGAGTTCCTGCGTGAGATCGCTCATCTCCGTCCACGTACGAATACATTCGGAGCGGTGTTCCGTATTCGTCATAACATGGCTTATGCCATTCATAAATTTTTCCATGACAGAGGGTTCTTCTATTTCCATACACCGCTGATCACAGCTTCCGACTGTGAAGGTGCGGGTCAGATGTTCCAGGTGACGACCATGAACCTCTATGATCTGAAGAAGGATGAAAACGGATCTATCGTTTATGATAACGATTTCTTCGGTAAACAGGCGAGCCTGACCGTTTCTGGACAGTTGGAAGGTGAATTGGCGGCTACGGCTTTGGGACAGATTTATACATTCGGTCCGACTTTCCGTGCGGAAAACTCCAATACGCCGCGCCACTTGGCCGAGTTCTGGATGATCGAGCCGGAAGTGGCTTTCAATGATATCCTGGACAATATGCAGTTGGCGGAAGAGTTCATCAAGTATTGTGTACAATGGGCTTTGGACAACTGTATGGATGATATCAAATTCTTGAACGATATGTTCGATAAGGGTTTGATCGAACGTTTGCAGGGAGTGTTGAAAGACGATTTCGTCCGTTTATCTTATACGGAAGGAATCAAGATTCTGGAAGAGGCCGTTGCTAAAGGCCACACGTTCGAGTTCCCGGTATATTGGGGTGTCGACCTGGCTTCTGAGCATGAACGTTTCCTGGTTGAAGAGCATTTCAAACGTCCGGTAATCCTGACTGACTATCCGAAAGAGATCAAAGCTTTCTATATGAAGCAGAATGAGGACGGCAAGACGGTTCGTGCGATGGATGTGTTGTTCCCGAAAATCGGTGAAATTATCGGTGGTTCCGAGCGTGAAGCCGATTATGACAAACTGTTGAACCGCATCAATGAAATGGGGATTCCTATGAAGGATATGTGGTGGTATTTGGATACCCGCCGCTTCGGTACGGTTCCTCATTCCGGTTTTGGTTTGGGCTTCGAACGTCTGCTGTTGTTTGTGACAGGTATGACAAATATTCGCGACGTGATTCCTTTCCCTCGTACACCGAAGAATGCCGATTTCTAATTTCGCATAGAATTGAAAAATCAAAACTCCGCATAGAACGTTCAGAGGACTATGCGGAGTTTTTTATTTAATCTTCATCTTCCAAGTCGATTGGGATCTGCCGTTTGAACGCTTCCTTGAAAGAGATCAGCGATTCGGTTCGGGCAAGGCCTAACGGTTGAAGCTTATTATGGATAATGCTTAGCAAATGCTGGTTATTCTTTGCATATATCTTTATGAATAAATCATATTGTCCAGTCGTGTAGTGACATTCAACCACCTCCGGGATTTCCTTCAGAGCCTCCGTCACCGATGGAAACTGCCCGGGAGATTTGAGGTACAAACCCATGTATGCACAAGTTTCATAACCTACTTTTGTGTTGTCGACGATAAATTCAGATCCTTTGATTACACCCAGGTTGGTAAGTTTTTGTATACGTTGGTGTATTGCTGCACCCGATACATTACACTCCCGTGCAACTTCGAGGAAAGGCATACGGGCATTGCCTATGATTAGTTTTAATATCTTCTCGTCAAGTTCATCCAGTTGATGGTGTGCCATAATTTCACTATATTTGTATATCTGTATAAATCAGTTCTTACAATCTTAATACAAATATAAATAATCTCTAATGATTAACCTCTATTTTTTAGTGGAATATTTTAGTTTGTAAGTTTCTTTAGTAATAATAATCTTCAATTTTATAGTTTTATGAGTTTACAATCAGTAGTAGCATGTAGGTCTGTAAAAGACTTTTCTGATCCGGCATTGGATCTGATAGAGAGAACGTACACAGAATCTTTTCCGGAAGTGGAACGCCGTGACTTTTCGCTTGTCCGCAATTTGGTTAGAGACGAATCCCGGTTTATCGTGTATGCTTTATCAAAAGAAGACCGGTATGTCGGCTTCATCACCGGTTGGCTTTTTGACGGTTATACTTATGTGGAGCATTTTGCAATTGATCCGGCGGCCCGTAATGGAGGAATAGGGGCTGAGGCAATGAAGCAATTTCTGGTCTTCTGCGGTACTCCGGTTGTTCTGGAAGTAGAAATGCCTACTGATGAGATGAGCAAGCGCAGGATTGGCTTTTATGAACGTTTGGGCTTTAAACTGGACAATCAGGTTTATCACCAGCCTCCTTACCGGGAAGGTGGAGAATGGCTGGAGATGCGGCTTATGACATATGGCGATGTTGATCTGGAGCATTCTTTCGAGCAGGTGAAGAATTGTCTTCATAAGAATGTGTATGGAGTGAAAGATGGGCTCACCCGGTGATCGTTTTGCACATTGCCTATTTGTTTTCTCGTTCTAATTCGACGATTTAAGTGGCAGTAGCCATGTTTCTGTTGTCAAACAGTCCAACTGTAGAGCTTTTGCCCTTAGTCGAATGTGCTTTCGCCCTTGGTCAAAAGCGCTTTCGACTAAGGGCAAAAACCTTTTCGACCAAGGGCGAAAAGTAAAAAAGTAGTAGCTATTGCTGTAAATAGCTATGTGTCTATTTATTATTGGATGGGTGTCATCTCCTTTGAGGGAAAGGGCTCTGATCGGTGACTAAAAGGCAATAAAAAAGGCGGGGTTAGAAACCTCGCCTTTTTTATTTTGTATATCCAGAGATTAGTCAGCAGCCTGACGGGCAGAATAACTAATCTTCAATGCGTATGCTTCACGAAGCGCCTGCTTAACGTCTGTGATCAGACCCATCTTGGTTTCCTTATCGGCCTTGATGGACACTGTCATAAACGGCTGGTCTTCTTCTTTCATACTGGATTTTTCCTGAGCGATGTAGTCCTGAATTTCCGATACTTCAGCGAACTTGTCGTTCAACTGCAAGCGGGCTTCAGAACCCATTTTAGCCTGATATTCTTGGGTCGGCTTTCCTACATAGATGAATGTAACCAACGATTTCTTTTCCAGCTTCTGAAGTTCAGTAGCCTGTGGAGCGCGGAATTGCACCATCAATGTTACTTCACGCATGGATGTTACCATCATGATGAAGAACAAGAATGCGAACACCAAGTCAGGTAATGATGACGTATTCAATTCGGGCATTTCACGTCCGCCCGCTTTACTAAACTTTCCCATTACTTCTTATCTCCATAATTTTTAGGTTCTGCCTCAGAAATCTTTTGCGGATAAATCTGCTGCACAGCCTTTTGTTGGTCTTCATCTAGATCTGCGAATAATTTTCCGAATTTCTTTCTGGAAATATCATCACGCAATTCGTTGTATGCCTTTGCCAATTCGTTCTGAACGCTGATATAAGCCTGATATTCGGTACCACGGTCATTCTGTAAAGAAATTACGTGTTTTTTAGCGGTCATTACTTTTCCGAAGAAAGGAACGTCCTCTTCAACCTTTTCAGGTTTATTTGCGTCATTATACGGGTTGTCAATGAACTCTTTTACCTTGTCTTTCAGTTGCTTGATGTCGGTCGGTTCACCGTTAAAGAGGATTTGGTTACTGCTGTTGATCAGCACGACAACCAAGTTTCTCTTGTTAACATCAACATCATTCTTCTTTTGGTCTTTAGGAACAGGAGGCGGCAAACGTCTTGCCAGACCTTTATCTGTATCCATGGATGTAGTAATAAGGAAGAAGATAAGCAACATGAAAGCAATATCGGCTGAAGACGATCCATTAATACCCGGTGTCTTTCTTTTACTACCCATTTCTTTCTTGTTTTATCAATTCGTTATTACTATTATTTACCGAGCATTCTTTTGACAGAGCCCCAAACCACACATGCAACGATTAAAACCAGCAGGACAACTGTAGACCAAATCCACATATCTGTGATTTGCAACCAACCGGCTGTGTTATATTTCTGAGAATCTGCATTCAGACCTTGTAACGGAGTTCCATCACCGATTGAATAAGTGATAAACAGCATTGCAACGAAAGCAACTACGACACCTAAAGCAGAAAGAGCTGATTTAGGATTAACTTTCAGCAGGGTGATAAACTGCCAAACAGCAAATAACACCATGCAAATGATTGTGACGAAGAATAATGCTGAAGTCCAATTAAGCAAAAGACCTGTATATACATATTCTTTCATTTCTTCTCCCGGATTCGTGATGCCTCCGCCGAAGAACATACCCAGAACGACAATACTGATAAGCGATACTATCAGTAATGTCCAACTGGACATTTTTCTTATTTTAGTAACTGCCATAGTTGTTTCTTATTTTTTAAATTTGAGGTTATATTTAATAACTAAGTCCAGCAAAGTGATAGAAGCATCTTCCATCTGGTTCAGGATAGCTTCCAGTTTGCTCAACAAATAGTTATAGAATATCTGAAGGATCAAAGCAACGATCAAACCACCTACTGTTGTGATCAAGGCCACTTTCATACCGCCTGCTACAACCGTCGGGCTGATATCACCAACCTGTTCGATTTTATCGAACGCCATGATCATACCTACTACAGTTCCCAAGAATCCTAATGACGGAGCCATTGCGATAAACAATGTGATCCAAGACATGTTCTTTTCCAAAAGACCACCCTGAACACCACCATAAGAAACAATAGATTTTTCAACAACATCAATACCCTGGTCGATTCTCATCAAACCCTGGTAAGCGATAGAAGCGATAGGACCTCTTGTGTCACGAGCAATAGCTTTTGCACCTTCTACATCACCTTTATCCAAAGCATCTTCGATACCTTTCAGCAATTTGCTGGAGTTAGTTTCAGCCAAGTTCAGGTAAATGATTCTTTCCAAGCAGAAAGCCAAACCGAAAATCAATGCGATGGCAACCAAACTCATGAAGTCGGCACCACCTTCGATAAACTTAGTCTTCAAAGCCTGGTACATGCCACCTTCAACAGCGGTTTCGGTAGCTTCTTGCGCGAATGCTACAGAAGAGATTCCAAGAGCACATAAACTCATGAACGTTTTTGCAAAATACTTTTTCATTGTGTGTTTAATTTTTAAGATTAATAATTCTCTTATTTGTTTTTATTTTTTGTTATTAATAATCGTCATGGTATCTTAAAGCGGAGAGAGCGGGATTCGAACCCGCGAAACCCTTTAGGGGTTTACACGCTTTCCAGGCGTGCCTCTTCAACCACTCGAGCATCTCTCCAAAAACGAGCTACCGCTTCTCTAAAACGGGTGCAAAATACGAAAAAAATCGCATATCCAAACGTTTCAGTGCACAAATCTATAGTTTTTGCCTGACATATACACAATATCTGGTGGATAAATTTTGAATACGCGCGAAAATATCTCACGATATTGGTTTATTCTCGATTTTAAATAGTTTTAGAGCATTTATCCGTGTTGTTTCAACGGTATCTTCGAGTGTCAGTCCATAGGTCTGGGCTACTTTTTCAGCCGTTTTCCAGATATAGGCCGGCTCGTTCCTTTTTCCTCTGTAGGGAGCAGGGGCGAGATAGGGGGCGTCTGTCTCCAATACTATTTTTCGGATGTCTGTCTGCCGGATGATTTCCGACAGCCTGGAGTTTTTAAATGTAATGACTCCATTTATCCCGATTTTGAAATTATTTAATTTTTTAATCTCTTCCAATTCGGCTTCATTACCGGTAAAACTATGAAAGACTCCGGTGAGCGTGTCGGCTCCTACCTTATATAAAGAATCGAAAACTTCCGGGTATGCTTCGCGGGTATGAATGGCGACCGGCAGGTTGAGGTCGATGCTCCATCTGAGCTGTTCCTCGAATACTTCTTTCTGCTCCTTCAGGTATGTTTTGTCCCAATACAGGTCTATACCTATTTCCCCGATTCCGCAATAAACACGTTTACCGAGCCATGACTCTGTTTCCTTCAGATTTTTTGCATAATGCTCGTCAACGCTGGTCGGATGCAGTCCCATCATCGGATAGGCGAAATCCGGATAACGGTCGCATAAGTCATGCATCCGCCTGATGGTGCTCGTGTCGACATTCGGAAGTAGCAGGGTGTCTATGCCCGACTCTTTTGCGATTGTGACCAGTTGATCCTGTTCCGGATCAAAATCCTCTAAGTACAGATGGTTGTGTGTGTCGATCAGTTTCATTTTTAAGACTGGCGGTTCATTAAACGGGCGCTGACTTCTTTCAGTATGTTTAGCCTTTCGGGAGCTACGTTTAATGAGGTTAGGCAGTTCATTGCCTGATTATAATATGCGTGTATTTTTTCTTCGGACAACTCTTTTAACCGCAATTGGTCATAGATGGCTGTTACGGCGGCGATTTTCTCTGCCGGATCGAATGTCTTTTTACCTATCCAACTGTTCAGTTCCGCTTTTTGAGTATTTGAAGCAAGGCGTAAAGCGTTGATCAGCATGAATGTCTTTTTGTTGCAGAGTATGTCTCCTCCAATATTTTTGCCGAAAGTGGCCGTGTCTCCGTAGACATCCAACAGGTCATCCTGCAATTGGAAGGCCAGTCCGATGTTGATGCCGAACTGATACAGCGTTTCGGCATCGGCTTTCGGAGCGTTCCCCATGATGGCTCCCATCTTCAGGGCACAGGCTAGCAATACGGCCGTTTTCAGTCGGATCATTTCGATATATTCCTCTTCCGTTACATCGGTTCTCGATTCGAACTCCATGTCGTACTGCTGCCCGCCGCATATTTCAAGCGCCGTACGGGTAAACAGGTCTAATATTTCTTTTAATGATTCGGATTCTGTTTCGCCGATCAGTTGATAGGCTGCGATCAGCATGGCATCGCCGGATAGGATGGCTGTGTTGGCATTCCATACTTTATGGACGGTCGGTTTGTTTCTTCTTTTATCGGCATCGTCCATCAGGTCGTCGTGCAAAAGGGTGAAGTTATGGAATACTTCAAGCCCTAACGCCGGATTGACGGCTGTATCTACGTTTTCCTTATATAAGTTACATGCCATCAGTACGAGTGCCGGACGGATTCTTTTTCCACCGAGTGAAAGTATGTACTCGATTGGGTCGTATAAGCTTTTGGGCGGATAGGTGAATTGGAGCCGGGTAATTTCCTGCTCTATTTTCTGTAGGATGTCATTGAAAGCGAACATAGATTATTTGTTTAAATAAAAAAGGCTGCGATAGAAGCAGCCTTTTTGTACTATTTACATGTTATTATTGCAGTCTGAATGTAACAGGCACTGTGTATTTAACACGTACGGGTTTACCTCTCTGTTTGCCCGGTGACCATTTCGGCATGCTGTTGATCACACGGAGAGCCTCTTTATCCAGTGACGGGTCAACACCACGGATAACTTCTGCGTCTACGATAGAACCGTCTTTGTTAACCACAAACGAGCAGGATACACGACCCTGGATACCGTTTTCCTGAGCAATAACCGGATACTTGATTGATTTTGCCAGGTATTGTAACAAAGCTCCTTGTCCGCCGGGGAATTCAGGCATTGTTTCTACAACAGTAAAGATCTGCTGTGAAGATTCCTCTTCTTCTTCAACTACTGCGGGAGGAGTATAAGCTTCAACCTGTGCAGAAGCGGCATCGTCTTCGGATGATACGATTTCGACGTCGTCCAACTTGACGTCATCTTCTACAACGGTTAATACTTCTGCCACAGCAGGTGCGGGAGGTGGCGGTGGAGGGGGAGGAGTGTCCTCCGGTCTCGTAATTTCAACTTCTTCTTCTGCGATGATATCAGCAACGCCCTGATCTTGGACGATTGTGATTTCACGGTCGCTCCATTCGAAGCCCACGAACAGTACTGCAAGTCCGACGATCATACCCATCAGGATACCCATCGTCTTACCTTTTTCCAGGTCCGCTTTCGGTGATTTCTTAACTTCCATATCTCTTAGTGTTTAAAGATGTGTTTTTCTTCTGCGACAAATATACGGAGTTATTTTTTAAATCCGAACAATTCGTATTAAATATACGCTATTTTTACTTTTTTTTTGACTGAGAATAAAAATAATAGCTCCCAATATACCTTTTTCGGCTTTTTCCCGTTTCTGTAAGTGGGGTGTATGTACCCGTTTTATTTATCTTTGTATGCATTTTACCAGAGAAATATGAGAAATATTCTATTTATATTCTTCTTTTCCTTCTTGTTACGGGCTGTTGTCGCGCAAACCGGCGACACCGGATATACTTTTCTTCGCTATCCTTCTTCGGCAAGAGCCAATGCGATGGGAGGCAATACGATGTCTCTGGTCGAAAGGGATCCTTCCCTGATTTTTCATAACCCGGCTTTATTGGGAGCCGAGATGGACCAGATGGTTAATCTGAATTACCTGAACTATATATCGGATATCAATGTCGGGAGCGCTCTTTTTACCAAGGCGTATAAAGAAAAAGGAGCTTGGGGTGTGGGAGCCTCGTTCTTCAGTCAGGGAAAGATACGGGGAATGTCGGAAGAAGGTCTTCCGACGGGAGATTTTACGGCAAAGGACATCAGTGTGAACGGTTTCTTCTCGTATGACCTTTCCGAGCGCTGGCGTGGCGGGGCTTCGTTGAAGTTTTTATATTCGGGTATCGGCGATTATACTTCGATCGGCATGGTGGTCGATGCCGGTTTGAGTTATTATGATTCTGAAAAAGGATTTTCTTTCGGTTTTGCTTTTAAAAATATCGGAGCCCAATTGAAAGCCTATGAAGATGAGCGCCAGAAGATGCCCTGGGATATCCAGCTGGGGATCACCAAACAGATGGCCCATGCGCCGATCCGTTTGTCGCTGACTGCACAGTATCTGACGAAATGGAAGGTTGAGTATGTAGACGATTACGACAGGGAGTATACAGGAGATAATTTTTTCAAGTCTTTTGTGAAGCATCTGGTGATCGGTGTTGATTATATCCCTTCCGACAACTTCTGGCTCGGTATCGGGTATAACCCCAAGACGGCGTTGGACATGAAATTGCAGGGAAGTAACGCTCTTGCCGGTTTTTCCGGTGGTGCCGGTGTGCGGATCAAGATGTTCGACGTCGGTGTTTCCGTAGCCAAATACCATCCTTCAGCTCTTTCCATGATGTTGAGCATCTCCACTACGATCAGCGATTTCTAAGTAAATTCGGTTTTTCGTTCTCCTTTACGATAGGACCTTTTGCCAATGGATTACTGGTCCGTTGGCTTCTTTGTCGTATCTCATAGATCGTCCGCTTGGCTGCGAACGGTTTCCGGATTATATGGAAAACAATAAAATATAAGGATGAATAGGATAATTTATAAGGAAGGGAGCGATAAACTGTTGTATATTTGCATTTCCTTTACATTAATATATGTAGTGATGAAAAAGATAATTATAGCGATAGATGGTGTCTCTTCTACCGGGAAGAGCACGATGGCAAAAGATTTGGCAAGGGAGCTGGGATATACCTATATCGATACAGGGGCAATGTACCGGGCTGTCACTTTGTACAGTTTGCAGCACGGTTTCTTTACAAGCGGTGGTATCGATGAACAGAAGTTGCAGGATGCCATGAACGATATCGATATCTCTTTCCGCTTTAACCCGGAAACCGGACGTCCGGATACCTATCTGAACGGCGTGAAAGTGGAGAAAGAAATACGGGGGATGGAAGTGGCCAACCGCGTGAGTCCGATTGCTGCTTTAGGTTTTGTACGCCGTGCGATGGTCGCCAAGCAACAGGAAATGGGGAAGGCGAAAGGGATCGTGATGGATGGTCGCGATATCGGTACGGTTGTCTTTCCGGATGCGGAACTGAAGATTTATGTGACAGCCAGCCCGGAAGTGCGTGCCCAACGGCGTTTGGACGAACTGAAAGCCAAAGGCGAGGTTGCTTCTTTTGAGGAAGTCCTTGAAAATGTGAAGACGCGTGACCATATCGATATGACTCGTGTAGAGAGTCCGCTCCGTAAAGCTGATGATGCGCTGGAGCTGGATAACTCGCATTTGACGATTGCCGAGCAGAAGGCTTGGCTCTTGGAACAGTATGAAAAGGTCGTTACATCAGACTAGCCATGATAGAAGTCGAGATAGATAAGGGTTCCGGCTTTTGTTTCGGCGTGGTAACGGCTATCGAGAGTGCAGAACGCGAACTGAAAAATACGAATACGTTGTATTGCCTCGGAGATATCGTGCACAATAGCTTGGAAGTGGAACGGCTGGAAAAGTTGGGACTGCGGACGATCGGGCACGACGAGTTTACCCGTTTGAAGGGAGAAAAGGTGTTGCTTCGGGCGCATGGGGAACCGCCTTCGACCTACGAGATCGCCCGGCGGAACAACATCACGATCGTGGATGCGACCTGTCCGGTGGTGCTCCAGTTACAACGTAAGATTCATAAATGCTACGTGGCTACGCGCGATAGCCATACGCAGGTCGTGATCTATGGAAAGAAAGGGCATGCCGAAGTAAATGGTCTGGTCGGGCAAACGGAAGGGACGGCCATCGTTATCGAGAAGGTACAGGACCTTGGCTGGTTGGATTTTAGCCGGAATATCTGCCTCTTCTCGCAAACGACCAAGTCGCTTGACGGGTTTCGTGAAGTCGTGGCTGAGATCCGGCGGCGTATTGCAGATGGGGTACAATTCGAGTATTTCGATACGATCTGCCGCCAGGTGGCCAACCGTTTACCGAACATCAAGGCGTTTGCTTCCAAGCATGATTGGGTGTATTTCGTTGCCGGAAAGAAGAGTTCAAATGGCAAGATGCTGCTGGAGGAATGTCGGAAGGCAAACCCGAACACGGTCTTTATCTCGGAGGTAAAGGAGATTACCGAGCCGTTGCCTGAAGATGTGGGGAGTGTCGGGGTGTGCGGGGCCACATCCACTCCGAAGTGGCTGATGGAAGAGGTGGCTGTGCGTATTCGTGAATTGAATGCCAGCCGTTGACTTTTAGGGGTAAGATTTGATGAAGTTTTGGAAAATAGACAGGTTTTTGGCAAATAATTATTACTTTTGCCGCGAACATATAAAATATAAGACGCTATGTCTACAGTTAAGTGTATTGGCATTTTAACGTCCGGAGGTGATGCTCCCGGAATGAACGCTGCCATTCGCGCAGTGACACGTTCCGCTATTTATAACGGAATGTCCGTTAAGGGTATCTATCGTGGATACAAGGGTTTGATAACCGACGAAATTGAAGATTTCAAGACTCAGAATGTAAGTAATATTATTCAGCGTGGCGGTACTATCCTGAAGACGGCCCGTTGTGCGGAATTCAAGACGCCGGAAGGCCGTAAGCAGGCTTACGACAAACTGATGGAGCATGGTATCGATGCTTTGGTCGCCATCGGTGGTGACGGAACGCTGACGGGGGCTCGCATCTTTGCACAGGAGTTCAATTATCCGATTGTCGGCCTGCCTGGTACGATTGATAATGACCTGTATGGCACGGATATCACGATCGGCTACGACACGGCTTTGAATACGATCATGGAATGTGTCGATAAAATCCGTGACACGGCAACCTCCCATGACCGTCTGTTCTTTATCGAAGTGATGGGGCGTGATGCCGGATTTCTGGCTCTTAACGGAGCGATTGCATCGGGAGCTGAAGCGGCTATCATTCCGGAGATATCGATGGAGAAAGACCAACTGGCCGAGATGATCGAAACTGGTTTCCGTAAGTCCAAGAACAGCAGTATCGTCCTTGTTGCGGAAAGTGAGGTGACCGGTGGTGCGATGGGCGTGGCTGAACGTGTAAAGAAGGAATATCCGCAGTTTGACGTACGTGTTTCAATTTTGGGACACTTGCAGCGCGGTGGTTCACCGACTGCACAAGATCGTATCTTGGCAACCCGGATGGGAGTGGCTGCCGTCGACGCGTTGTTGGATGACCAGCGTAACGTGATGATGGGTATCCAGAATGATGAGATTGTTTACGTTCCTTTCTCCAAAGCGATCAAGAACGACAAACCGATCAATCGTGATTTGTTGAATACGCTTCGTATTTCTTCTATTTGATCTGTTATTGGCAAGTATATGAAAAGCCCCGCGGATATTTTTTATCCGCGGGGCTTTTTGCATATAGAGTTCAGCTCTTGTTTACTCGTTGCATTTGAAAGCATAGACATTGCCTCCGAAATCGGTTGCGAAGATCATGTTGCCGTTTGTTGACAGGGTGGAGAATAGCGGAGCTCCCGTTTTATGTTTCCATGTCGTTTGCCCGCTTTCCTTATCTATGCCATAGATGATGCCGTCGGATGCTCCGAAGTAAATCGTATCTCCGATGAGTAGGGGGCTCGTTTCGACCGTGGCAGCCGGATGGCGGGAATAGGGAGCCGTATAAACCAGAGCTGGAGATGTCCGGGCTTTCCATCTGACCTCGAATGTCTCACGGTCGAGTGCGACCAAGCCATCAGTCTGCGTCCCGAAAACAATCAGTTTATCCGTGACCAACGGGGTCGAATTGACTTGGACATTGAATGGTAACTCTTTACGGACAATGACTTCCCCCGAATGGCAGTCGATGATAAATAAAGATTGGCGCGAAGTAACATAAAGCAGATTACCGTCATATGTCGGTGTTGCGCCTCTATCCGTAATTCCGTCTTTATCGAGTTTCCAAAGCAACTCTCCCGTTTGTGCGTCGTTGCCGTAGAAGCCTCGCCAGTTGGCGCCTGAAATAACTACTCCGTTTGCCAGCAGAGGAGTCGATGTCGTGGCTTCTCCTTGCGGCCAGCCTTTGTTCAGCCAGACTGCGTCACCCGTTTTACCGTTGTATGCTCCGAATGCCTTTCCACTTCCGGCATAGACAATGCCATTGGCGGCTGTCAGCCCGTCCACAAGGACAGGAAGGCCGGCGACATCCATCTTTTTGTCCCATTTTAGTTTGCCAGTCTGTGAGTCGATGGCGTATAAATAACCTTCCGCATCTTGTGCGAAGACGGTTCCTTCGTCTACGGCAATCGTGTTTTTGATGGAGTTGCGAACCGGATATCTCCATTGTAATTCACCAGTCTTTGCATCCAGAGCGAAGATTGCACCTTCTCCCTTCAAATCTTCATCGAGAGAAGCGACGTACACTTTACCGCCGGCAACGACCGGAGAAGAGAAATACAGGTTGGCATTTACGTTACGGGTCCATGCCAGTCGGGGTGTTTTGCCGATCTCTTCCGGCTGGTATACGAATGAGGAACGGCTGATTGCTGTTTCCCCATTGTTGAACAATGCTTTGGCTGTAATGAAAATCCGTTTGCCTTTACAGTCTGCCGGGAGTTTGGCCATTCCGGACCAATTCCAGTCTGTATTTTGAGTAAGCTGTGTTTCCGGTAGGACAGTATTGCCGTCTACGACGCAACTGTAAGTGACACGTATGGCAGGAGCAACTGCATTGTAGGTGTTGACCGATACCGGAATCTTTTCGTCTGACGTCATTGTACATGCATCATTCGCGATAGAGGCGGTTTCGATGGACTTGTTTATATAGGTATAGCGGAGCATAGTCTGGACATCTCCTTTTTGATCCACGTCTACCACACGGAAGGCGGAAGTCGAGTGGTCGATTCCCCCTTTGTCGAGTGTTGCGGTCGAGATTGTCAGGACATCTCCTTGTTTCCGCACGAAATGATTATGCCAATGGCCGTACAGCCACGCTTTCAGGTTATGTTCGTTCAGGTTAATCTTCTCGTTATCGTCAATACCGAAAACAAACTCGTTCCCGGAAGTCAGCAGGTCATGGTTAAAGACGATGATCGGTTTTCCTGTCGGTACTTGCGCCAGGTCATTCTTTAACCAGCGGTATACATCTTCTTTTGTATAGCCGGGCTGATGATCTCCTCCTGCCATTGGTGTAACGACGTAGTGGACATTTCCGAAGTCGAAGGAATAATAAACCGGACCGTAAACATTTTCAAAAACCTCTTCTCCATATTTCCCTTTTACAAGGTCATGGTTACCGATACAGTAGAACATCGGGCAGTCCATGTTTGACGTGTTCATCAGATGGATATGGTTCTTCAATCCATTTTCATAGCAGATATCACCGGTATGGATGATAAATGAGATATTCTCGTTAGCCGCATAATCCCGGATGTTATTCGCCCAGTCTTCTTGGTTTTCCGTATTGAATATCTCGGTATCGGAAATATGGATGAACCTGTGACTGCCATTCGGCTTGATGCGTCCTTTCCAGGGTTGCAGGCCGAAATCGTATGTTTGCCCTGTGCCGTTGATCCGCCGGTAATATTGATTGTCTGTCCTATAGTCGGAAGGAGTGGTGATGAAGATAAATCGTTCTCGTTTGTGTCCGGGAAGTGTATATACTCCTTCGGCATTCGTTTTGACAACGTTCAACCCGTCGGAAACCCGGATGCCTTTTAAGACTTTCTCTCCTTTGTCGTAGATTCCGTTCCGGTTGGAGTCTACATATACGTGGCCTTGATAGGCAGCATGAGCCTCCGTGATTACCGCGCAACTTAGTAATAGCAGTATAAGTTTTTTCTTTTCCATTTATTTATTTCTTTGCAGACAGATTTTCCAAGAACAGGTCCATCATCCGTTTGGCTGCAACGAACGAACTGATCTCGTTATTCAATACCTGCTGCTCCGTGAAGTTCAACATTTTTTCTACCGCCGGATTGTGGTAGAACGTTTCGCGGAGTGTGTCGTTGATACTTTCGTACATCCAATATTTGGCTTGTTCGTTGCGCTTGTAGTTGAAGTAGCCGTTCTTTTGAGTGAATTCCATATATTCTCCGACCATATCCCAGATTTCTTTAATCCCCAAATTGTAATAACCGGAATAAGTCAATACTTTCGGGCTCCAACCGGATTCGGGGGCCGGAAACAGGTGCAAGGCGTTGCGGAATTGCGCCGCTGCCAGTTTTGCTTTTTCGAGGTTGTCACCATCCGCCTTATTGATGATGATCCCGTCCGCCATCTCCATGATCCCGCGCTTGATGCCTTGCAATTCGTCTCCAGTACCGGCAAGTTGGATCAACAGGAAGAAATCGACCATCGAGTGGACAGCCGTCTCGCTTTGTCCGACACCGACCGTTTCGACAAATACCGTATCGAATCCGGCAGCTTCGCAAAGAACGATCGTTTCACGTGTTTTACGGGCAACGCCACCTAAGGAACCTGCTGATGGCGAAGGACGGATGAAAGCGTTCTTTTCACGGGACAAGGCCTCCATACGAGTTTTGTCGCCGAGGATGCTGCCTTTCGAGCGTTCGCTGCTGGGGTCGATTGCCAGCACAGCCAGTTTACGTCCTTGCCCTATCAAGTGCATGCCGAACGCATCGATCGAGGTGCTCTTACCTGCTCCCGGTACTCCGGTGATGCCGATACGGACAGACTTTCCTGCATGCGGCAGGCATTTTTCGATAATTTCCTGTGCCATTTGCTGGTGTTCGTATTTGGAGCTTTCCACCAGTGTTACCGCCTGGCTGAGGATCGTAATGTTTCCTTTCAGGATACCTTCTACAAATTCGGCAGGCGTATATTCTTTGCGTTGAATCCTTTTTTTCAGATAAGGATTTACGGTCGGTACATCGGCTACTCCCTTGTTCACCTTTAATCCTTTGTACAGATCGTCGTTTTCGGGATGTTCCATAATTTAGTTGAAAGTTGAAAGGTGAAGGTTGAAAGGTGGAAGAGGAAGCTGTTTTAACTTTCACCTTTCAACTTTCACCTGGTTATTTATTGGCTGTCACCTTCACAAGCCGTACCGGACCGTTCGGGTCGTTGCATACGAAATTGATGAGGGCTTCCAGTTTTGTTTTTATCTCTTTCGGGCGTACTGTCACTTTGAAAGTGGCTGTCGTGCCCGGTTTTATTTCTCTTTTGCCACCGGAAACAGCTACGCGTTCGTCTTCGCAGGTCACACTATAGATGACAAGCGGTGATTTTCCTGAGTTGGTAATTTCGATCGTGCCGCTCACCCGACCGCCGACCAGTGGGATGAAACTGCTTTTGTCAGGTAGTTTGCCGAAGTCGAGCAAGGTACCCGATAGCTGGGCTACCGGAGCTTTCGCCTTCTCCGAGGCAGTCAGTTTGCTGAAGTCGTCTATGATATTGGCTGCAACATGTAGTTTGCCTTCTGTTCCTTTCTTCTGACCGATACTTTCGACCGTTACCGGAATTTCGGCTGTCATGCGGCCTTTCCGTTTTGCCTCTTTCGCATTCATGAGGATGGATATTTCGCCTGTTTCACCCGGAGCCAGTTTTGTAGGATTGGCTACGACGTTCAGATAATGAGGCGTCTTTCCTAAATGAATGTTCAGAGATGTCTTTCCTTCATTGATCAGGTTGATCTTTTCTCCCAATGTTTCTTCGGGGCGGATCGTGCTGTAAAGAATATTTTTTGTTTGCAGTTTCAAGTCGCCGATGCTATACGGATAAATCAGTATGGGTTGAGCTTCTTTAGGGGTTACGTTTCCTTTGATACCTAAGGAGAAACTGCCTTTTTTCCCGTTACTGTAGATCGCTATAGTTTTGTAAAAAGGGCCGGGACGTCCTTTCGGGTTGTAGGTTACTTTTACTTCTCCGGTCTTTCCCGGAGCGATGGGCTCTTTGGTCCATTCGGGCTGCGTACAGCCGCAGGATGCTGTGATCCTCGTGATGACAAGCGGACCGTTACCTGTGTTTTTGATCGTAAATATGTGACTTGCCAATCCATCGGATTCTCCAATCGTACCGAAGTTATAGATCAGCTCGTCTGCACTGATTCGGGCGTTATTTTGTGCCGATATACTGCTTATTGCAAACAGTATACCGGCAAGAATAAAGACCAGTTTGTTTCTGTTCAACATTCTTTATCGTTCAGTTTTCCTGTTATTATTCTACTTCTCCCCGGATCGTCAGGATAAAACTACCGGTTTTACCATTACTGTATACGGAAATAGTCTTGACAAAAGGACCGGGGCGGTCTTTCGGATTATAAGTGATTTTGATATCACCAGTTTTACCCGGAGCTATCGGTTCTTTTGTCCATTCCGGTGTCGTACAGCCACAAGAGGCGATCACACGTGTCAAGACCAACGGTGCTTCGCCTGTATTCTTTATTTTAAAAGTGTGCGACACATTGCCGTTCGCTTCCTTGATCGTTCCGAAATCGAAAGAGGTTTCATCTGCCGAGATTACAGCTTTGTTTTGAGCTGAAGCTATTCCTGTTGCCAGCAGGATTGCCATAAAAATAAAAATAATCTGTTTCATCTTCTCTTTTTATTTAGCTATTGTTTAAAATGCAAAGATAATGTTTACTACTGAATTAGTTTCTTTAAAAAATAAAATTCTGCTTCCATCGCGAGTCGGGGATACCGGATTTGTGTGCACTTGCCATCGCTGGGAGTCTCACTCAATCTACCTTGATGATGTTTCCTTCCGTATGCGATACGAATTCCGGTGCGTACAGGCATTGGATCGTACTGATTCCTCCTGCATATTCACCGGTACGTGACACGTATACGGCATATTCCAGTACAAAAGTCCCCTGGGGCAGGCGTTCGAAGAAGAAATTCTCCGAAACATCCGTCGGCGACTGGTAATACCAGACCCCGTCCCTATAGATAGAACCGGAAAGTTGGTCTGCCGGTTCAAAACATCCGGCTCGGAGGTCTTTCAGGAAGACGTAATCCATTTCGCGATCGGTGCGGACCACAAGGCGGACGACCACTTTGTCGCCGACACTGAGCGGTTCATCCGGGGTGACCGGACGAAGTTGCCGCTCAGTCCCGTTATTGGTTTCTACGAATAGCAGCTTTTCTACGTTCAGGACGCCTTTCTGTTTTTTTACCTCGTTGATGTTCTGGAAGTATTGCTCGTAGACAGTTCCCCATGCAGGCGCCGAGCCTTCTTTCCGGATAGAGATGGAGGTTCCTTCGGATGAGGTCGCTTTTTCATCCGATATGGTTACTTTCAGATAGCCGGTGGCCAATTCGCCGCTTGTCGTGCTATAGGTTTGCTTGCCCCATTGGGCGGTGCAAGTGTTGGCAGTGTCCAACCAGTTGCTGCCTGTCAGAAGCAAAGTATAAATAGCGTTGACCGTTGCCGGTACGGATTTCCAGTTCTGCGTCTGTTTCTGGTTGAGTAACCATTGTTTCATACGATCTGTTTCTTGTTTGTCGGGCGAAACTTCATTGAAGAAAGCCATCAGCAGGCAATGGGTGTCGATCGGAGAGGCAAAGGCGTTTGCTCTGCTCCGGTTGTTCGCCCAATACATACCTTTGTCCGGAGAGGTCGAAGCTGTTTTACGCAGCCAAGTGATAATCTTTCCGGCAATCTCTTTATTTCCATTCCTCCACATGAGCCACCCTATTTCTCCTTTGCCGTGGATGGATTGTTTGTCCCACTGCTTTTCCGCCAGGTTCGTATAGTAGCGGATTGCTTCACGGGCCGAACCCAACTCCGGAATGTCTCGGTAATTGCTGCGGACAAACAGATATTCGATTTCCAATGGAGAAATTTCGTTTTTCTGCCAGTTCTTGATCTTTTGTAATGCCTCATAATCGGACTGGATTTGTTTGTCAACGAATTTGAGTGCTTTCATCTGCATCTCTTTTTCCTGCTGGTTATATTCGACTGCATTCAACTCCGTCAGTTGGCTCATCCCTTTCAGAATATAGAGTGTGATCTCCTGGCTCGGATACATGCCTTTGAACCAACCCCAACCTCCATCCGGCGTTTGCAGGTCGAGAAGATGTCGGAGGGCGGTTTCCCGCTGTCCTGCTGCCCGGTTCATATCGAAAAGGAGGGACAAACGCTGTTTTTGTTCCGTTTCATTGTCTGCTTCCAATACCCAGGGTGTTTCCTGTAGAAGGATGTTTTTCAGTTCTGCATTTTTTTCCAGGTTAGAATAGAGCGTGGAGGCGTTTCCGCCCTGTGCTTTCCACTGGCTGATGACCTGCTGGATACGCGGGTGGGCGGTGGCGATGTTGCTCGCCAGAGTGTTACTGTAATAAGAGGCGAACCAGGAAATGACGTTGTCGTTTTCCGGTTGGGATAGGGTCGGCAATGCCTGTACGGCGTACCAGATAGGGTTGGCAGTCAACTCCAGTGTCGTGCGGAACGGACGGATATTTTTGTTGTCTTTCGGGCGGATTACTTCTTCGCTCTTGTCGAACAGGTAGAACGGGGTGCTTTCCGTTATCAATATCTCGTTCGACAGAACTGGGATCAGATGCTGTTCGCCGTCGCTTCCCTTGTCTGAGTCGGCAATGATACGGCAACCGATAACACCGTCCGAAGAGGCCGGAACCTTGAATGACCAGTTGACAGTCGTGGTGCTGTCAACCCCCAAGGTGAAAGGCTTCTGCGATTTGGTGAGGCAGATCACCGGCTGGCCGTTGCCCGGATCGAACAGTTCCAGGCTGGCGCGTCCGTCCATAGTGGCAGACGACTGGTTGCTGATTTGCGCCGTGATGGTCACTTCATCGCCCTGGCGCAGGAAGCGCGGAAGGTTAGGGGTTACCATCAACGGTTTGCTGGTGATGATTTCGCGGGACAGGTAGCCGTATTTCAGGTTTTCCGTCTGGGCCAGCAGTTGCAGTTTCCAAGTCGTGTTGCTTTCGGGCATCGTGAAGCTGAACGCTACATCGCCTGCCTCGTCGGTCACTAAGGCCGGATAGAAGAATGCGGTTTCGGCAAAGTTTTCACGAAGTTCGACCGGTTTGTTCGGGAAGAACGGTGTTCCATTTTCTTCCACTTCTTCTTCTGCTATGATATTAGCGACACCCTGGTACGCTTTTACTGCCGGTTCTTCTAGTGGCATACTGTCTTCGGTGATGTTGAGAACTTCGGTTATTGCCGGTGCTGTCCCTGATTTCATGACGGCTCCGGTTGCATAGCGTCGTTCGCTTTGTTCATATTGCCAACCGATTCTCAGTACGTCCTGCCAGTCGAGTCGGTCGTATTGGAACTGTGGGACGTTCAATCTTTTCCGATCTCCTGTTTCGTACCTGCTGCTGTTTGTGAATGCTGTCCCTTCAGAAAAACGAGGAGCATACAGATAAACATATCTTTTAGGAGAGAAAGACCAGCTGAAAGGCAATAACTTGTCCAATGAAGCATCGTACATGCCAGCCAAAACTTCAGCGGAGACGGTCAAGGAATCAGCATCCGTAATACGGAATTTCCAATTTTCCTTGCTTCCCGGCAGCAGGTGGTCACGGAATGTCTTTGCCTGGATATTCAATCTCCGATCCGGTTGCCGGCGTTGAACCGGAACTTGTTTCACATACATCTTGCCGTCTTTGACAAATGTGAAAGACACGGTGAAACCTTCCCCGTCCGTTTCTTTGAACGGGATGCGGAATGTCCGGTTTTCATCGCTCAACCGGATCAGTTTGCGTTCCGTGCATTTATTGTCTGCTGTATAAATTTCATATAATATATGTGTGTCTTTGTCGGATGTTCCGAAAATAAATGCGGCCTCTTCTCCCGGCGCACAGGTCGTGTGCTCATTAACCAGCCAGGTATGCATAAATACGGGTGGCCGTTTATCCTGGCGGTTGTACAAGATGAAATCCTGATTGGCGGAAACTTCTTTTCCGTTGGAGTCGGTCGATTTCACTTCCAGGCGATAGCGTCCGGCGGGAAGTTCGCGGAATACGGCAGGTGATATTTCGTATCCCGTTATGAAAGTTCCAACAGTCACCAGTTTATTGATTTTGTACCGGTCTGCACCGAACATATCCTTTTCTGGCTTTTCGTCCGACAGTGAATAAATCGTGTAACTTCCTTCCGCAGATGTTTTTTGCCTATTCACGGTATAGGCCGTTACCACAGCCTTGGCGGAATCATTTTCCATTTCCTCTCCGAGCATTTGGATATCCAACAGGATACCTGTATCGCCGACGGAGAAGGTATAGCTTGCCTCTTGTGTCTCTCCTTTGCTGTCGGTCAGGGTTGCCGTTACTTCGTAGCTCTGGAAGGCAGGGCGCATATCTGAAGTTTCCGGCCGTTCGGGTATGAAGGAGATCGTGAAGTTTCCTTTATTGTCAATTTTTGCCGTTCCGTTAGCCACCTGCTTGTATGTAAAATCGAACGGGTCCGGCATATAAAAACGTGCCCAGAACGGGCGACGGGTGATCGTCCAGTTTATTTCGCCTTCCTGCAAGTTTATACCGGAGAAAGTTTGTGCTTCACCTGTCAGTTTCACCGGATGGCCGAAAGACACCTCTTCCTTGAGCGGCAGGAAACTGACTTTGAAAGTCGGGCGTTTGTATTCTTCTACCCGGATATTCGTACGAGACCTTTCTGTGACAAGCGTGAAGTTCCCGCTCAAAGTCTGTGCCGGGATGGTGAACTCTCCGTTGAAGGAACCGAACCGGTCGGTCTTGAATTCTTTGCTGGCTACTTCTTTATAGTTGGCATCCCGCAGGGTGACGGTATAGGAGCGTCCAGCCACGACATGCGGGTTGTCCGTATCTTTCACATAAGCGATCCCTTTGAAGAATACGTTTTGCCCCGGCCGGTAGATGCCCCGGTCCGTAAAGAGTGACAAACCGACTGTCTCCTTTTCCTGTCCGGAGCGGGAAGTGCCGTAAGGATATATATTTGTGATGATGGAAGAGGAGTCTTCGCGAAGTACCGGACGTATGTGCTCGATCTTCTTTTTGGCCGGGAGAATGGCGATTCCCAACTGGTCAGTTTTGACTTCTCCCTGGCGTTGGATGGTTACGTTCATCATATTGGTTTTGTAATAGATAACGGTTGCCCCTTCGATCGGTTTACCGCTTTCGAGGTCGGTGACAAGCACTTCCGGGTTGTTGGTCTGGCTGCGGGTGAGGGCTGCCAGGCGGCTGACGCTAAAACGGTTGGAGACTGTCAGCTGCTTGCCGGGAACCGTGATCACATATTCGTATAATCCCAACCTGTCCATCGGAATGGCCAGCGTGGAATCGGCTTCGGTGTATGAGTTGGCGAGATTCATCTTGAATGTGACCTCTTTTACCAGTTCTCCCCGCATGCTTTTACTGTTCTTGCCGTAATTCCGCCAGGCATCTTCCGGCTGGCGAAGGCTTTTGTAGATGCGCACAACTAACCGGGGTGTGTTGACATACTTGATTTGCAATGTAAGGTCCTTGCCCGGATACACATTGTTGTCGGATTGGATATTCAGGACCGGCGTTTCCATTTCGTTTAACTGGTTCTTGAAAACGTTTATGCGGTCGTATTTGGGATATTGCGCGATACTTTCTTTGCAGAGCGAATAAATGAGCGCCTGGACGGAGTCTTGGTGAGCCTTGTTGCCTTGATAACGTTCCCGTTGGAGAAGATTCATCTCGGCAATGCGTATTTCGGCGGCAAACGGCTCTTTGCCGTATACATTATACAAACTGTCCAACGTGTTTCTGTAGTCGTTGGTGTTTGTAGACTGGCTGTCGTATTTATATTGCCAGTAGTCCAGTTCGTCCAGCAATAAGGCTTTTTTCTCCGGTTGTGTACGGCGGAAGTCGATCACATCTTCATACCATTTATCCGACGGCTGTATGTCGATCGCCCGAAAAGCCAGGAAATCATATAGAGTAGGGCGAAGTTGAGGCGCGTCTTTCCCTTTTTTCAGGATCAGGTTATATTGGCTGATCGGTGTTTGTTGCAGCAACCGAGCCGGTTGGAGAGAGAGCGTCAGTTCCTGTTTGATCTTTTCTCTGAACAGATTGGAGGTCCATTCCTGGATATCATCGGGAACATAGCCTGCCAGTTCGGTCCGCTGGTTGACGTTCCAACGGTTTTGCATATAATAGTTGTTATACATCTCCGCGATCATGGAGTGGAGTATGGCTACAGATGCGGAGTCGGGACATGTACCGGCATAAGTTTCCACCTCTTTGATCAGTTCGGGGAATGTATTGACGTCTTTTTCCAGCTGATTTTTCATCCGGCTGATAAGCGCCTGGATCAATGCCGGAGTGTTTTTCGTTTGGATGGCTTCTATGATAGCCTTTTCGTTGGTGGATACCTGATTTGCTTTCACGTAGAAGATCGTGGATACTATTCCGCATACGATCAGGGCTAAAACAATAATTGCTCTTATCTTCATATCTTTCAGATTTATGATTTCGGATTTATGAAGTATGACTGATAAATCATAAATTATAAATCCGAACCCGTTTCTTATATAGATACAAAGAAAGAGCAAAAAGTTGTAAAATTACCGTTAATTAGGAGTAATTTTATTTTTTACGGACGTAGGTCAGGAATGTGTAAGGATACGGATTTTTCTCGTCAGCGGGAAATTCCTGTCGTTCCACCTCTTCCCACAGATCCCAGTTGACAACCGGGAAAAATGCGTCTGCATCCGGAAACTCCCCGTGAATACGGGTCAGATACATCTTGTCGGCAATCCCTAATCCTTGTCTGTAAACCAGAGAACCTCCGATGATGAAGATGTTTTCTTCCTTTTCGCAGATATCCAGTGCGTCATGCATGGATTCGCAGGCAAAGCAATTGATGAAACCTGCTTCAGGCATCGTCGTCAGCACGACATTTTTACGGTTGGGCAATCCGCCTTTTGGCAAAGATTCGAAAGTTTTACGCCCCATTATTACGGCGTGTCCTGTTGTCAGGTCTTTAAAACGCTTCATGTCTGCCGGCATGTGCCAGAGCAGACCCAGATTCTTCCCGATCGCATTGTTGTCGGAAATCGCTGCTACAATTGAAATAGTACTCATTGCCATTTATGATTTATGATTTATAATTTATGATTTATAATTTATGATTTATGATTTATGATTTCAAGTTTATGGTTTATGAGGTCTGACTATATGCAGTTCATGAATCATAAATCTGAAATCATAAATCTCTTATACGGCCACTTCTCCCTTGATATGAGGATGAGGGTCGTATCCCGTTAGGTTGAAATCCTCGTACTGGAAACCGAATATGTCTTTTACATCCGGGTTGATTTCCATCCGGGGAAGAGGCCGTGGATCGCGTGTCAGTTGCAACTTTACCTGTTCAAGATGGTTCGTGTAAATATGTGCGTCACCAAGCGTATGGACAAAATCTCCAGCTTTCAGTCCGGTTACCTGTGCCATCATCTGTAATAACAGGGCATACGAGGCAATATTGAAAGGTACGCCTAAGAAAATATCGGCACTGCGCTGGTACATTTGCAGGCTCAGGCGGCCGTTTGCCACATAAAACTGGAAAAAAGCGTGGCAGGGAGGCAGATTCATATTGTCCAGGTCTGCTACATTCCAGGCGCTGACGATGATACGGCGTGAATCCGGATTATGCTTGATTGTCTCTACCGCTTCACTGATCTGATCGATATTGCCGCCTTTATAGTCCGGCCATGAGCGCCATTGGAAGCCGTAGATATGTCCTAAGTTTCCATCCGGATCTGCCCACTCGTTCCAAATCCTCACTCCATGTTCCTGCAGGTATTTTGCATTTGTATCGCCCTGAAGAAACCAAAGTAATTCGTATATAATGGATTTCAAATGCAGTTTCTTTGTTGTGAGCAGAGGAAAACCGTCTTCAAGGTTGAAGCGCATCTGATGTCCGAATACACTGTATGTACCGGTTCCTGTCCGATCTTCTTTCTTGACTCCTTCGCGGAGGACACGATCGAGTAATTCTAAATACTGTTTCATTTTTCTCTATTATGACAGACAAATGTACGAAAGTGATTTGTATTAAGCAACATTATTCTACAGCATCGTTTGTTTTTGATAATAATAGCGTATATTTGTTGCCTATCTAACAAACATTAATTTATTAGTATCGAAAATGAAGAGACTATGTATGGCTGTCATGGCAATGTGTGTTTTGTTGTCATGCACTGAGAAAAAAGAGGAAGCCACTCTTTCTGGACTGATGAAATCTAATTTCGTATCAGAAGTACAGGGAAAACCGACTGCATTATATGTGTTGAAGAACCAGAATGGTGCAGAGGCCTGTGTGACAAACTGGGGCGGGCGCCTGGTATCGGTTATGGTTCCTGACAAGAATGGCAAAATGACGGATGTCGTCCTGGGATACGATAATATCCAACAGTATGTGGACAATCCAAACAATAACTACGGCGGGTTGATCGGTCGTTATGGAAACCGTATTGCAAATGGCAAGTTTACGCTGGATGGTGTTGAGTACCAGCTTCCGCAGAATAACAACGGACATTGCCTGCATGGTGGTCCGGAAGGTTACCATACGGTTGTTTGGGATGCCAAACAGGTAAATGACCAAAGTGTGGAATTGACGTATCTCTCCAAAGATGGTGAAGCCGGTTTCCCCGGAAATCTGAACCTGAAAGTCACATACACATTGACGAATGACAATGCCGTCGATATCAAATACGAAGCTACAACGGACAAACCGACTGTCGTGAACCTGACGAACCATAGCTATTTCAACCTTTCCGGTGTTCCGGGTTCTCAGATCTTGGATCATTCTATTATGATTGCTGCAGATACTTATGTTCCGGTTGATGAAACATTGATCCCGACCGGCACGCTTGATCCGGTAGAAGGAACTCCGATGGATTTGCGTACGTCTGTTGCCGTAGGCGCACATATCGATGATCCGTTCGATCAGTTGGTAAGAGGCAAAGGCTATGATCATAACTGGGTGTTGAATAATAATTGCGACATCAATGTGTTGGCTGCAAAGGCTGTTTCTGCAAAGAGCGGTATCGGCCTTGAAGTGTACACAAACGAGCCGGGTATCCAGTTCTATGCCGGAAACGCAATGACGAAGGATGGAGATAAAGGAAAGTTAGGTGTGATTTATCCGCATCGCGGTGCTTTGTGTCTCGAAACACAACATTATCCCGATTCTCCCAACCAGCCGAGCTTCCCAAGTGTGGTGCTGCGTCCGGGCGAAAAGTATTTCAGCGAGTGTATATATAAATTCACGGTTGAAAAGTAGGATACGTATTATTTTTAGGGAAACTTTCCGGTAATCGGAATGCTTGGAGGGGCGGCAGTAAAAGGCCGCCCTTTTTTTGTTTCTAAAAATCTTTGATTTATATCTGTTAATGTTTCTTCGTAAATAATATGGTTTGCCTTTTTTCACTATCTTTGCGATTGACATAGGATTGTCGAAGCTTTGACTTTTCGGCTGTTCTGTCGATGGATAACGTTAAGCGTTTAAGATATTATCTTTGGAACTGAAAATCGCCAACTTTCCAGTCGGACAAAGATAATAGACAACTGGACGCTCACGCTTGTTATATATACTTGTGTATATAGAATAAAGCGTGGGCTGTTGTTTATTATTTGTCCGATGGGTGTTTGGCGATACCTCAGTTTCAAAATAGTAGATTAACAGTTCCCACGCTTTTTAATTAATATAGATGCCAAACATAGGGGAGCAGGGCGGCACCATAATTTGAGTATGAGCTCAGAAGAATCGGAAAGAATTGCAATCTGTTGCGTATTATTGGATATTGTGGAAGCTATGGGCACAAGTGCCGACATAAAGGGCTGCCGACATTATCAATCGTTGAGAGATAAAACGGATATTACCGATTCTGACTTTGAAGGGGCACGCTCCGTTTCGGTATTGTCCAGTTTGGTTACTTTGAAGGGGATGCATTATAATAAAAAGATGTTGCTTGCATTGACTGTATGTGATCTTTATTCCGGACACACCCCTGTTTCTCTTAATTTAAGGATTGCATTCGAAACATTGATGAATGCAATCGAATGGCCGATATCGTTTTCCGAGATATTGACGATCAGCCGGACGGAATAACTCTATTCATGTTTGGATGATACATATAGTCTTTTCTTGTCGGATAAGTATCTTAATTACAATTAGTCAGTATGAAAAGACTCTGTGCGTCCGGGTGTAGCCGTCCCGAACATCCGGATGTAGAGAGTGGCTACATCCGGGTGTAGAAAGCCGGAAGATGGGGGTGTTTCTGAACATTTCTGCTTGCTTTCCGCTCTTTTCCTGCTTGTTTTCTGCAAAAAAGTATCTTATGTTGACGAAATAACCTTCTTACAAATGTATATTGACATGTTTCCTTCCGTGTTTGAAACAATACCGGCTATCTGTTTCAATGTCAGGGAGAGTGATACAAGTGTGACATAGGAGTGATACATGGATCAGGCATGTATCACTCTTGCTCTTATTGTTTATCAATGCTTACGAAGCAAAATGTGATAGAGTGATAGAGAATCTTGGAAAAACGATAAAAAGGAATCGGCCGTTTTTAGTCGTATTCAACATATTGCGGTCAGAATCAACAGCAATCATATAATGGGGATGGGGAAATGTCCGGATACAAAAAAAGGCTGATGAATCTGATTCACCAGCCTTTTTGTATATCCAATATAATAGTTAAAACATCCCTTTTTCCAAATCAGCAGCTTTTACGCGGAAGATGTATCCGTTGCGCGAGAAGACTAATTCACCGTCTTCTTTCTTTTTCTGGTTTACTAATCGCTGGAATGCGATATTGGCACCTTTAACTATATTCTCTTCAAATTCTCTAACTTCTTGTTCACTCATGATGCTCAAGTTTTGTATAAATATCCGAATTATATATCTCTTTTTTATCACTCCTGAAACCTTTGGCGATTACTTCCATCGGTGACATGGAGTTGTCTGCAATCATCCAATAATCACAAATGGGGATATATAGTTCAAAGAGATTGTGAATACCTGCCTCGTAACGACGGCGGATAGTACTCTCCGGAATGTTATGTCCTCCGGCGGCCACTCTCATTTTTACTCGCTCCACTGCCAGATCCGGTGTGTTCAGCCAGAAATATAACAATGTCACATAATACCCTTCCCTTTGTGCTTCCCGAATCAGGTTTGCGCCTGAACGGGTGGCCAGTGTAGTTTCCATAGCAAACGTTTCGCCTGAAGCGATTAGTTCTTTAATGCGTTTATACATAATACGACTGGCTTCAACGGCTACCGCGATACTATCAGAATTAAAAGGGGAAAGCCCCTTGGCAATCTCGTCGGAATTTACGAACTCTTTACACTTCAACATCTCTGGAAGAATTGTGAAGGAAGCTGTCGTTTTTCCTGCTCCGTTGCATCCCGATATTATGTATAGATATGGCACTACTTACTGTCTTTTGTTGGGGCAAATATAGATAATAGTTTAATATGTTGGTTAATTTTATTCTCAAAAATAGTAAAAATGTGCAGAAAATGTACGGATAACCCCTCAGTTCGTTGTAAAAACAGGCGGTTTGGTGTAATTTAATGGCTTTGTCAAATGTCTGCAGCATACCTTTATACCCATAAAAGGTCGCTCATTATACCGTCTGAGATGAAAATGCCTTTTTTCGAGAGGGTTAAAGTGTCGTTTTCACGGATAAGCAACCCTTGACGCAAATAGGTAGCTGCCTGCTGTTCGAGATAGGTTTGCTTTTCTTCTCCGAACCGCTCCCGGATATCAGCTGTCCGGATTCCCCACATTGTGCGTAGTCCGGTGATGATGAAGTCGTTGTATTTTGTGTTGATGTCCAATTCTTCTATCTCTATATCGGGAATGCCTGCCTTGATCCCTTGTAAGTAGCGGGGAAGGGAAGATATGTTCCATTGCCGGCTTTCTCCATTATAGGAATGGGCGGAAGGTCCGATGCCTATATATTTCGTGCCGGTCCAATAGGAACTGTTGTGCCGGGAAAAATAACCGGGACGGCCAAAATTGGAAATCTCGTAATGGAGATATCCGGCTTCGGTCAGCCGATTGATTAAGGTGGAGAAAAGGGTGACGCTCAAGTCTTCTTCTATAGGAGTCACTTTCCCGGCTTCCATCAATTTATATAGGGCTGTCCCTTCTTCATATATTAAGTGGTAGGCTGATATATGGGGAATTTCCAGACGGATCGCGTCATCCAGATTCTCTTGCCACTCTTCCAAGGTCTGTCCGGGCAACCCGTATATCAAGTCGATGCTTATGTTTTGGATGCCGTTTTCTTTGCAAAGCCCGACTGCGCGCAAAGCCTGTTCGCGGTCATGGCGCCGGTTCAGGAAACGGAGGTCTTTTTCTTTGAAACTTTGTACTCCCATACTGATCCGGTTGAAGGGCAGGTTGCGGAGAGAAGCGACGTATTCCGGTGTCATATCGTCAGGATTGGCTTCCAGCGTAATTTCTGTGCATGAGCTTGTGCCGAACAAGCGGTCCGCAGCCTCGAATATCCGTTCGAAGTCGGCCTGTTGAAGTTGGGAGGGCGTACCGCCTCCGAAATAAATGGTGTCAAGAGGTTCCCCTCCTATATATTCCTGACGTAATTCCATCTCCCGGATAGCTGCATCGATATACGGCTCTTTGAACTTCATATCCGTATTGGAAAAGAAGTCGCAATACAGGCATCGTTTGGCGCAAAAGGGAATATGGATATATAAACCTGCCACTTAGTTCTGCTTTTTAACGATACAAAGATAGCAACTTTTATCTCTATCTGTCTTTCTTTCCGCTCTTTATCTTTGAACTGTTAAACAACATAGTTCTCAAACACTGGATTTGAAATTGTTTTTCTCCTTTACAATCTCTAATTTGCGGTCCCGTGAATGAAAAGGGTTTTCGGGGCAATCTTTATTGTTAAACACAAATTAATACCTTGATATCATGAAAGTATACCAAACAAACGAAATTAAGAACATCTCTATCTTGGGAAGTTCGGGCTCTGGGAAAACCACTCTCGCTGAAGCGATGCTTTACGAGGGTGGAGTTATAAAACGTCGCGGAAGTGTGGAGTCTGGAAACACTGTGAGCGATTATTTCCCGGTTGAGAAGGAGTATGGTTACTCGGTATTCTCGACCGTTTTCAGTGTAGAATGGCAGGACAGAAAGTTGAATTTCATTGATTGTCCGGGTTCAGACGATTTTATCGGCGGTGCAGTTTCCGCTCTGAACGTGACAGACACGGCACTGATGGTACTGAATGCCCAGTACGGCGTGGAAGTCGGTACAATCAACCAGTTCCGGTATACAGAACAATTTCATAAGCCGGTTATCTTTGTTGTGAACCAACTGGATAACGATAAAGCTGATTATGATGGGACAATCGCCCAGCTGCGTGAACAATGGGGAGGTAAGGTTGTTCCTATTCAGTATCCGGTTTCTACGGGTTCGTCTTTCAATGCGGTTGTCGATGTGTTGAAAATGAAGATGTATCGTTGGAAACCTGAAGGTGGTGTTCCCGAAGTGTTGGAAATTCCGGCGGAAGAAATGGATAAGGCGATGGAACTTCACAAGGCATTGGTCGAATCGGCTGCCGAACATGACGATATGTTGATGGAAAAATTCTTTGAAGAAGGTACATTGAGTGAAGACGATATGCGTGCCGGTATTCGCGCCGGTCTCGTTATCCGGGGGATGTTCCCGGTATTCTGCGTATGCGCGGGCCGTGACATGTGCGTTCGTCGTACGCTTGAATTCTTAGGTAATGTCGTTCCTTGTACGGATAAGATGCCTCGCCCGGTTACGACAGAGGGTGTGGAAGTGACTCCCGACTCCAACGGACCGACCAGTTTGTTCTTCTTCAAGACGACTGTAGAGCCGCATATCGGTCAGGTTTCTTATTTTAAGGTGATATCAGGTAAGGTAAAAGAAGGTGACGATTTGTTGAATGCCGATCGTGGTTCGAAGGAGCGTATCGCGCAGTTGTTCTCTGTTGCCGGACAAACCCGTAACGCCGTGACCGAAATGGTTGCTGGAGATATCGGTGCTACCGTTAAGCTGAAGGATGTTCGTCGTGGTAACACATTGAATGGTAAGGGATGCGATTATCGTTTCGACTTTATCAAATATCCGGACCCGAAATATCGTCGTGCCGTGAAGCCGGTTAATGAAGCAGATGCTGAAAAGATGATGGAAATCTTGATGCGTATGCGTGAAGAGGATCCGACGTGGATAATCGAACAGTCCAAGGAATTGAAGCAGACGATCGTTTCCGGCCAGGGAGAATTCCATCTTCGTACGTTGAAATGGAGAATCGAGAACAATGATAAATTGCCGATCGAATTCTACGAACCGAAGATCCCGTATCGTGAAACGATCACGAAAGCAGCCCGTGCGGACTACCGCCATAAAAAACAGTCAGGTGGTGCGGGGCAGTTCGGTGAAGTTCATCTGATCGTCGAACCGTACTACGAAGGTATGCCGGCACCGGATACATATCGTTTTGGCGGACAAGAGTATAAAATCAGCGTACGTGATACGCAGACTATAGATTTGGACTGGGGTGGAAAGCTGGTGTTTGTTAACAGTATCGTTGGTGGAGCCATCGATGCCCGTTTCCTGCCGGCTATCTTGAAAGGTATTATGGCTCGTATGGAGCAGGGACCGTTGACCGGGTCGTATGCCCGTGACGTGCGCATCATCGTCTATGATGGAAAGATGCACCCGGTAGACAGTAATGAAATTTCTTTCATGCTGGCAGGCCGTAATGCTTTCAGTACCGCTTTTAAAGAAGCCGGTCCTAAGATTCTGGAACCTGTTTATGATGTAGAAGTATCGGTTCCGGCTGATTATCTGGGCGACGTGATGAGTGACCTGCAGGGACGTCGCGCCATCATTATGGGTATGAATAGTGAAAAAGGCTACGAAAAGCTATTGGCAAAAGTGCCTTTGAAAGAGATGTCTTCGTACTCGACATCTTTGAGTTCCATCACAGGTGGACGTGCTTCATTTACCATGAAGTTCTCCAGCTATGAATTGGTTCCGTCGGATGTCCAGGACAAACTGTTAAAAGCTTACGAGGCAACTCAGGCAGAAGATTGATTTGGATTTTCTATAAATTGTATGAAGGCTGCCCCTGTGAAGGAGTGGCCTTCATTGTTTTTTCATATGGCTGTTGCAATGCCGTAATATGAAGTACGTTTTTTTGTATCGTGTTAATAGAAACAACATGAAACTGAGAAAGTATTATCCAACCATTGTCCTGTCGGACATTCACCTGGGTTCTGAACATTCCCGAACCGAAGAAGTGACGAATTTCCTTAAACATGTTAACTGTGGCCGTCTGATACTGAACGGCGATATCATCGATGGTTGGCAACTCCGGAAATCAGGTCGCCGCTGGAAACAACAACATACCGATTTCTTTAAAGTCCTGATGAAGATGATGGAAAAGCAGGGAACGGAGATTATCTATGTCCGTGGGAATCACGACGATTTTCTGGACAACCTGGTTCCGTTTACCTTTTCCAACCTCTCTATCGTGAAAGATTATATTCTGAATACGCACGGGAAGCGCTATCTGGTGACACATGGGGATATCTTCGATACGGTTACGACGAATATGCGCTGGTTGGCGATGTTGGGAGATATGGGCTATACTTTCCTGTTGTGGCTGAACCGTATATACAACCAGCGTAGAGAGAAAGCTGGAAAGCCTTACTTTTCACTTTCCCAGCATGTCAAACATAAGGTGAAAAGTGCTGTTTCTTATATCTCCGATTTCGAAAAGGAGCTGGTTAAGCTGGCGGAAGCGAAGAAACTGGACGGTATTATCTGCGGGCATATTCATCAGGCAGCTAATGTTTGGTACGGGAATATTCATTATCTGAATTCCGGTGATTGGGTGGAAAGCCTTACGGCTCTTGTCGAAAATGAACAAGGTGAATGGAATATTGTTTCTTATAATAGGGAGGGATACACGGCGGATGAAATGCTACCTTCCTGTTTACACTATGCCGAAGTGATATGAAAATATTGTTTATCATACAGGGTGAAGGCCGGGGACATCTGACTCAGGCACTTTCTCTCCGTCAGAAGCTGACGGACGAAGGCCATCAGGTGGTTGGTGTCCTGGTTGGCAAAAGTCCTGCCCGCCGTCTTCCAGATTTCTTTAGCAAGAAGATCGAAGCGCCTGTCTATCCGTTTGAAAGTCCCAACTTCCTGCCTTCCGCCCAAAATAAACAGGTCAACCTGGTCAAAAGCGTAGCTTATAATGTTTTCCGGTTGCACAAATATATGTCGAGTATCCGGTATATCAACCGGATGATAAAGGAGACAGGAGCAGATGTGGTCATAAACTTTTATGAGCTGTTGACCGGACTTACTTACCTGTTTTGCCGGCCGAAAGCTGTCATGGTCTGCATTGCGCACCAGTACTTATTCCTGCATCCGGACTTTACTTTTCCGAAAGAAAATCGTCTGTCGCTTGCTTCCTTGAAGTTCTTTACCCGCATTACGGCTATCGGAGCTGCTAAGAAGTTGGCGTTATCTTTCCGTAAGATGCGGGAGGTTCCGGCCGACGGGATCGTGGTGGTTCCTCCTCTTTTGCGTAAGGAGGTTTTAGAAATGACACCGACAAAAGGGGATTATCTGCATGGCTATTTATTGAATAGTGGATTTGGTGAAGAGATATGTTCCTGGCATAAGGTACATCCGAGTGTCGAACTGCATATCTTTTGGGATAAAAAAGAGGTGCTTCCTGAAGTTAAAGTTGATTCCCGTCTTTCTTTCCATCAATTGAATGATACACTGTTTGTCCGTTATATGGCAGGAGCGAGGGCGTATGCCACGACTGCTGGGTTCGAGTCTGTTTGTGAAGCGATGTATTTGGGTAAGCCTGTTCTGATGGTTCCGACACATATTGAACAAGCTTGTAATGCTTTTGATGCCGTTCATGCCGGGGCCGGCGTTATTGCGGATCGGTTCGATCTGGATGCTTTGTTGCAACTGTCGCAAACGCATCAGCCGGATCTTGCTTTTTCTCATTGGGTGAAGCAGGCGGATTGGTTAATCCTGCGTGAGTTCCGCCCGGACTTATTGATGGAGGAAACACCTGCTTCCCTATGGCATCGCTTGTCTACTCGTTGGATATACCGGTTTGGAAAATTGTTATCGATTTGATGGCGGTTTATTGATTCATGATTTGACAGATTTGAAACATGAAAAAAGATCTATCGGTGGGCAAACAGACAAGGCTGCGCATTGTCTGTTAATTCACCGATAGATCATCATTTTAAGGTTCAAATATTCTTATATACTATTTCAACGCCTGCTCGATATCCGCAATGATGTCATTTGCATTTTCGATGCCGACAGACAGGCGGATCAGGTCGGGAGCTACGCCTGCTTCGATCAGCTGTTCGTCCGTCAACTGGCGGTGCGTATGGCTGGCGGGGTGGAGGACGCAGGTACGGGCGTCCGCTACGTGGGTCACGATGCAGATCATCTTCAGGTTATCCATAAAGCGGATCGCATCTTCGCGGGAACCTTTCAGGCCGAAAGCGATCACGCCACAAGTCCCGTTCGGCATGTATTTTTGTGCCAGATCGTAATATTTGTTGCTCTTTAATCCGGGGAAGTTCACCCAAGCGACCTGCTCGTTTGCTTCGAGCCATTCGGCAACCTGCTGGGCGTTCTTGCAATGTTGAGGCATACGCAGGTGCAAGGTTTCGAGTCCTAAATTCAAGAGGAAGGCGTTCATCGGAGCCTGGATGGAACCTAAGTCACGCATCAACTGTGCCGTTGCCTTTGTCATATAAGCCATCTTGCCGAAAGCTTTTGTGTAGGTCAGGCCGTGATAGGATTCGTCCGGGGTTGTCAGGCCGGGGAATTTGTCGGCATGTGCATCCCAGTCGAAATTGCCGCTGTCCACAACCGCACCGCCTACGCTTGTCGCATGGCCGTCCATATACTTGGTTGTAGAATGCGTCACGATATCGGCTCCCCATTCGAACGGGCGGCAGTTGATCGGCGTAGCGAATGTGTTATCCACGATCAGAGGCACACCATGACTGTGGGCGATACGGGCAAACTTTTCGATATCGAGCACACTCATGCCCGGATTGGACAAGGTTTCGCCAAACAAAGCCTTTGTGTTCGGACGGAAAGCAGCCGATATTTCTTCTTCCGAAGCATCAGGGTCGACGAATGTCACTTCGATGCCCAATTTCTTCATTGTCACGCCGAACAGGTTGAACGTTCCACCGTAGATCGTGGACGAGCAGACCATATGATCGCCGGCCTGGCAGATGTTGAATACGGCATAGAAATTGGCTGCCTGTCCGGAAGATGTCAGCATGGCGCCTACGCCACCTTCCAAAACGGCGATCTTGGCTGCGACAGCATCGTTTGTCGGGTTTTGCAGGCGGGTATAGAAATATCCGCTCTCTTCCAGGTCGAACAGTTTGGCCATCTGTTCGCTGGTGTCATACTTGAATGTCGTGCTCTGATAGATGGGCAGGACGCGCGGTTCTCCCTTTTTCGGTTGCCAGCCTCCCTGCACGCAGAGGGTTTCCAGCTTTAATGAATTGTTCATTATGATAATGTTTTACTATGTATTTGTTATTATCCGGCAAAAATAAGGAATAGTTTGTTTGTATCACAATATCTTCTTCTGTAAAATACGGAACCAAATGAATGCGACGATCCCTTTCAGCATACTGGAAATGCTGATTGCCCACCAGACACCGGTGATGCCCAGTCCCATTGCTGTCAACCCGATCGCCATCGGGATACGAAGGCTGTTGAACGTGATGCTGATGATGGCGGGTGGGAGCGTGCGGCCCGTACCGTAAAATAATCCCTGCATTGTTATTTCCAGCATCATGAACAACATAGAGTAGCCGTCGATGCGAAGGAAAACGCCTCCTGCCTCATAAGCGGCCTTTTCGGGTATGATCAGTGAGAATACTTCGCTGCCGAAGAACACGAAAAGCAACGTACAGAAGATTCCGAACAGGGCAGTCATTTTCAGTGTCGTATGGTAAGCACCCAGGACACGTTCTTTTTTCCGGGCGGCAAAGTTTTGCGCCACGAACGTGCTTAGAGCCGTGCTGAATCCTTGCGAGGTATTCCAGGCGATCGCTTCGATCTGTCCGCCGGCTGTCATCGTCATCAGTCCGATGTGTCCGCCATAGGTGGAGGCCGTGCGTGCCATCATCAGGTTGATAACGGCAAACAGACTGTTTAGCAGTGCTACGGGAAGCCCCAACTGAAAGATTCGTCTGCTGTAGCGGCTTTTCAACCGGATGAAGAACGGGAATCCTCCGAATAGCCGGTTTTTCTTTTTCAGGTAATAGATAAAGATGGCCAGTACGGTCGCTTCCGACAACCAAGTCGCACAAGCCGCTCCGTTTGTTCCCATTCCAAACCCGAATATAAACAACGGATCGAGTACCATATTCATGATCAATCCGCTACCGCTGACGTAGAACGGGATTTTACTTAGTCCAGCCGCATTATAAATTCCGGTACAGGCGGCTGCCAAGAAAATGAACGGAAACCCGGTTGCCACGATCTTGAGATAAGATACTGCTGTGCCGGAAATTTCTGTGTCGAGCTTGAAGAAACTGATGATCGGATTTGCCAGGACGAACAACAGGAATCCCCAACAGACGGAAATCATGAGGGCGATCGTCAGGTTGTGGGAGGCAAAGGCGCGGGCATCATCTTCCTCACGGGCTCCGATGCTTTGTGCCACGCTGACTTCCGAACCCACTTTATTCAGATAGGAGATCGAAGTCGTCATCCACGTCAGGATACCGACAGCTCCGATAGCGGCTACCGCTTCGCTACCCAGACGCCCTACCCAGGCCATATCGGTGATACTGTAGGCCATTTGTATAAACGAGGTTCCCATGATGGGAAGCGCCAGGTTGAACAGTTGCTTTTTAATAGGCCCTTCTGTCAGATTTTTTGTTCCTTGCATGTTTGTTTATTTAATTCGGGGACAAAGATACGATGTTTTCCGCTGAAAAGATGTCGGCATGCAGCATGCCGGGGAGCTTTTGCCTGAAAACAGCCTCTACATGCCTCATGCCGGGATGTTTTTGTTGGAAAACAGCCTCGCATGTCTCATGCCAGCTTCTCTATAAACAAAAACAGCCTGTCGCGAGTGGCGGCAGGCTGTACGGATAAAAATTAGTATCAGAAATTGATGTTTACCCCGATCATCGCGCTGAAACTCTGCATCGGATAGCCGTAATAGAGTTCGTATTTCTGGAACAGGACGTTGTTCAGTTTCAGATACAGCCCGAAGGTGTCGTTTAGGGTGTAAGTTCCGGTCAGGTTGAGTTCGTTGATGTTTTTCATCTTTTCACCTTCCGATCTTCCTAAGAACGTCTTGCGGCCGGTTGCTAAATAATAATCCAAAGAAGCAGTTACTTGGCTGATCGGACGGACGGTGATGCCGGCTGTCAATTCCATTTCGGGTTTGCCGTAAGCATCTTCGATATCGTCGACGTTCCAACTATTGTAGACACCTTTCAGGTTGATGTCGAATAATTGCTGATAGCTATATTTCAGATTGACACCGCCGAACGCATGTTTTGCATTTGCTTGCAAAGCTCTACTGGTATTAGCAAAAATATCGCCTTGCGCACTTGGAGCAAGGAGCGTCGGAGCAAAGAAAACTTCATCACTCGTGATCTTATATCCCCCGAATACATCGAACCAGAAACCGGGAGCGATACCGCTTCTGATACCGACCGTCCCATCCAGATAGTTACGGGAAGGAAGCAGCTCCATCGTCGGGTTGATATAGCGGTTGACCTGCGAAATTTCGTACATGCTGTTTGAGTAGAGTTTGCCACCGGCAACCAGGTAAAGCTCGGTTTTATCGGCAACTTCCACGTCAGCCGTAATATTCGGGGAGGCCATAAATTTGCTGTTGTCACCGGTCACGAACATGATGTTCGCACCTAACTTCAAATTCCAATTGTCTCCCGACACTTTGTAATAAGGCGAAAGAGTTGCTTCGGCATGGTTTTCAAATTCCAGATATTCCTGTCCGCCCATTGTCGGCAGGCTGTAATTGAAGTATTCTACGTTTCCTCCTAATCCGATGCGCTGTTCACCGCCGAAACGGGCGTTCAAATCAAACTTTACGTCGAACGTATGTTCCGTAGGTCCGTCCTGCTCCTTGCTTAACGCATATTTATGGGAGAAGTTGGTATATCCAAGATCTAACAGATAGCCGACAGGAGCGTCTTCTTTCGATTCGACTCCGATCTTTGCCTGGATAGTCTGGTTTACCTGATTGGTCTCACGGTCGAAATTTTCCGGAACTAATGTTACTGATGATTCGGGACTGTAAACCGGTAGCCCATAGTAATTGAATGCGGAGTATCCGTATTTGATCCCCATGTTCAACGATAGTTTTTCAAATGCGTGTTTGAAGTTGAGTCCACCTAAGTTATCATTCAATTTGGCCTTAACCTTGTCGAAGTCCGTATCGATATATTTCACCTTCCCGTTCGTCGAACGATGGGAGAACCAGATATTCAGCTTATCCTTGTCCGTGCTCAGGATGTGGTAGCCTAAGTCGCCGTTCAGGTTCAGATACGTACCGCCGCCGAAGTTGAAATAACCGCGGCGTTTGTTGTACTGGATATCCGTCATGATATTGCCTGAAGGCAGGAGGCTGATCTCCTTCTCCGGATCGGCGGGGACGGTGAAAGTCGCGTAGTCGATCGCCTTCTTCTTGACAACCGGTCCTTTGATGACCGGCAATGTGTTCACTTTGCTGGCATCCTGTACGGTCGGGTCGTATTCGCGTTCAAGCGTCATTTCCCGGTTCAGGTTTTTTTCCTTCGTTTTGTCTTCCTGTGCGCTGACGGTTGCGACACTCCCTAACAGGGCCATCACACACAGTGCTTTGATGTTGTATATTGTCTTCATCACTTTTTCTTAGTTCTTAAGTTTACCCAATCTATTTTCTATCATACCGGCGATATCGTCGTCACCTTTATAATTGTTCTGCAGGCTGGTGAGGTATTGACGAGCCTGGAAGTCATCACCCTGGCGGATATAGATGTCGGCCAGCAGGATAAATCCGCGAGCCAGCCAGTATTGGTGAGGCGTACCGTTCTCAATGAAGTTCATGAGCACCTTTTCGGCATTCTTGTCATCGTTGGTATCGTAATATAGTTGGGCCAACAGATATTTGGCCTCCGCACCGTGTACCGTACGGGTATCTTTGCTCAATTCTTTCAGGTCGGCAAGCGCCTTGTTCGCCTTTTTTTGGGCGATATAGGCTTTAGCACGTACGTAACGGGCTTCGGCTTCCAGTTCAGGAGAGAGCTTCGGTTCTTTCAGCAATTCGTCTGCCGCCAGAAGGGCATCCTTTTGCTGTCCCGTCTGCAAGGCGCAGCGCATGATGCCTAAACGGGCGGCCTGTCTGTTCTCCGGATTCTCGGCTACGAGCAGCAAGCGTTTGAAGCTTTCCAATGCGGCCGGATAATCTTTGCTCAGGTATTCGATTTCGGCCGTGCGGGCAACCGATTCTTCGAGGAACTTGGTGTCGCCGCTGGCAATGACCGATTTGAACCGTTGGATGGCTTCGTCGAACTCTTTCTTGGCAAAAGCGATGCTACCTAAGTAGAAGTTGGCATTCGAACTGAACGCCCCTTCGGGGAATGTTTGCAGGTAGTTGATCAGGCTACGGCGAGCACCGTCGTTGTCACCGCGCATGAAGAGTTTTTCGGCGGCGATATAGGTCAGCGAATCCTGTTCGCCTACTTCCAAGCGGATGTTGCCGCCTATGGAGTTCACATAGCTGGCATAAGCATTGATATCGTTGAGATCGATATAAACAGACTTCAAATCCTGCAATGCGATTTTAGCTTCTTCGCTACCCGGATAATTGCTGATCACCTGCTTGTAGGCGGCGAGCGCCTTTTCCGGCTGGTTGTCGTTGTAGTATAGTAAACCGAGCTGGATGCCTGCTTTACGTGCCAGGCTGCTCTGAGGAAATTCGCGGATCAGCTTTTCGAACGCCTGTGCGGCGGAAGAGCTGTTTTCGAGCAAGACATAAGAGCGTCCTTTCTCGAACAACGCATCGTCTACATATTGCGATTCCGGATATTCGCTGATCAGGCGGTCCATTGCGCTGATCTTGCCTTTATAGTCTTTCTGCAACCCTAACAGGAATCCTTTCTGGTAGATCGAGTAATCGCCAGCGGAAGGAGACAACTGGACTGCACGTGAATAGTTTTCTTCTGCCAGACTGAACTGGCGGTTCTGATACAGGCAATCGCCGATACGGTTGTAAGCGTCAGCCAAAGAAGCGGCCTGCCGGTTACTTTCCAGGTCGACATATTGGCGGAAACGGTTCAGGGCCGCACTGTAATCCCGCAGTTTGAAATAGCTGTAACCTAAGTTATAATAAGCCAGAGCATACATGTCCGTATTGCGCTGGCGCGTATTGTTCAGATACGTGCGATAGTCCGATATCGCGTTTTCATATTCTCCCATGCGGTAGTAGGATTCGCCACGCCAGAAATAGGCGTCGTTGCGGGCTTCCATATTATAAGAACCGAGCTGGATTGCCTGGCTGAACAAACTAACGGCGTCATCCAGCTTGACATTGGCAAAAGCCTGTGTTCCGAGTTGGAAAAGGATGTCCTGTTTGGCTTCCAGTATCTTGGTGCTCGGATGTTTGATCTTGTTGATTGATTTCAAAGCGGCTTCGTAGTTTTTGGTAGTCAGGTAGACTTCGACCAGATAGTCGTTCACCTTGTCTGCGTATTGCGAGTTAGGGAAATCGTTCAGGAAGTCTTCGAAGATCGTCACCGACTCGCCGAACCCTGTAAATGCCGTTTCGTGGATGAGCAATGCGTAGTTGTACATGGCGACTTCCTTTATCTGTTTGTCGAATGAAGAGGTGGCAGCAGCCTCGAATGCCATGCGGGCATTGTTTTTGTCGCCTAACTTCAGGTAAGACTGTCCGAGATAGAGATAGGCGTTCTGTGTCAGCTCGTCGTTCTGGCGTACGGTCCGGCTCAGGGCGTTGACCGTATTGCTGTAATTCCCTTTATTGAAGTAGCATACACCTAAAATGTACAGATCGCTGCGGAGCGGGTTTTCCGTAGATGAAACATATTTGCTCAACATCCGGATCGCTTTTTCCTGGTCGCCTAAATGATAATATGAATCACCAACGATCCGGTACATCTCGCTGTTGTTCTTGCTATCGGGATATAGAGAGAGAAGCTCTTCACCTTCTTTCACCACCTTTTCGTATTTGCTCTGGATAAAATAAATCTGTGCGATGTAGTATTGCGACTGCTCGCGGTATTTCGGGCTCTCTTTCAGACGGGAAAACTCGATCAGAGCATTGTTGTAATTCCCCATCGCGTAGTCGATGTAGGCGACATAATAGGTCGAGGCTTCCTTATATTTGTCTCCGACCTGCTCGATCCGTGCGAAGTAGCCGCGGGCTTTTTCCATCTCACCGGTCTGCAACAGCGAATAAGCCAGACGGAAAGAATAAGCCTCCTGCTGTTCGGGACTTAACATGTCGATATCGGCTTCGTTGAACCAGAAAATAGCTTTTTCATATTCACCGCGTTCGAAATGTACGGAACCGATCATGTAACCGATCTCGTCGCTATGGCGGGAAGCTGGATATTCTTCCAGATAGTCTTTTAGCAACTCGTCTGCATTAGGGCGTCCCTGTTCATAAGCGGCATAGACCAGCATATAGTCTGCCTCTTGGATCAGGTCGGCATTCGTGGAATGCTGTTTGTAAGCCTCCAACTTGTCAATGCAACCGGCATAATTTTTTAAACTAAACAACTCTTTCCCTTCTACAAATAGGCGATCCGGTGCATCAAACTGGTACGACCGCTGCCCGTATGCGACATGACTCCCCACCACTATGCACAGTGGAATAAGTATTCTTTTCATCACTCCTTAGCTTTTATAATACAGATATATATAAATATAACGGTATATGTTGGTTCTAAGTTGCAAATATAAGAAATATATTACTTTATATAGCGGTCTACTGCTTTTTTGATAGATTGCAATCCGAAATCGTCCGGATTCAACTGGTTGGCTGGCAGAATAATAATCTCGGCTGCATCGTCTTCAGCTTTTGCTCCGTCGAAGGATTCGGTCAGACATTCGAAGAACATATCGACCGTATGTACCTCGAAGCCGGAATAGGGATAAAGATTGGGAATGGAAAAGAGATAACGGCAGCCGACGATGTCAAGTCCCGTTTCCTCTTTCACTTCCCGGTGGGCTGCATCTTCGGCTGATTCATACATATCGACAAAGCCTCCCGGCAAGTCGAGTGTCCCTTTGGCGGGTTCTTTGGCACGACGTACCAACAGCAGTTCTCCTTTTGAATTGCGGATGAAGCAGGCGACAGCCGAGGAAGGATTGAAATAATAGACGAACCCACAAGTTGTGCATTGTTTGGCTTTCTCGTTGCGTTCCACAAATGTCCTGGCTCCGCATTTCGGACAATACGTAAATTGATGTAAAGGATGGGACATGATATTTTATATTTAATAGTCAGGCACGGATTACACGGATTTCACTGTTCTAACAAACTGTGCAATCCGCGAAATCCGTGCCTGAAATAGCTTTGTGTTTTTATTACTTCACTTCCCAACCCAGTGCGCTTGCGCCCAATACGGCTGCATCGCTTTCTTTCAATTGGGAGAATAATAATTTTGTCTTGCCTTCGAACACTTTCAACATGTTCTTTTCCATTGAACGTTTGATCGGATTCATAATCAGATCTCCGGCTTTAGTTAGGCCTCCGAACAGGATGATCGCTTCTGGGCTGGAGAATGCAACGAAATCAGCGAATGCTTCACCCAGGATGTTACCTGTGAATTCGAAGATTTCCAAAGCCAGCTTGTCATTCTTCATTGCTGCGTCATACACGTCTTTGGATGTGATTTCGTCCGGATCCAATTCGCGAAGCAAGCTGTCATCCTTACGGATTTCCAGAAATTCGCGTGCCGTACGGGCAACTCCTGTAGCAGAAGCATATGCTTCCAAACAACCTTGACGACCACAACCACAAGGACGTCCGTTATTACGACGCATGATCACGTGACCTAGCTCGCCTGCAAATCCATCATGCCCGTAAACCAGGTTACCGCCGATTACGATGCCGCTCCCGACACCTGTACCTAATGTGATCACGATAAAGTCTTTCATACCGCGGGCAGCACCATACGTCATTTCACCGATAGCAGCTGCATTCGCATCATTTGTCAATGCCACGGGCACACCACCCACCTTTTCGCTGATTAACTGAGCCAAAGGAATTTTACCTTTCCAAGGAAGGTTTGGTGCAAATTCGATACAACCGTTAAAGAAGTTACCGTTCGGAGCTCCTACACCTATACCTTTTATTTTATCTACACCGCCTGCCTGGTCGATCACTAATTTCAGGCCATTTGCAAGTTCGCTGACATAATCGTCGACATCAGTATACTTTCCGGTTTTAATTGAACTACTGTACAAGATCGTTCCTCTTGCATCTACTACGCCAAAAACAGTATTGGTACCACCTATATCGATACCTACTACATAAGGCTTCTCCATGATTTTATATTTTAGATTAATAATGCTTTTTCTGGAAAGCAAATATAAGAGGAATCTGGTAAGGTACAATGATTTTATTCAAAAAAAACCGAAATGGACGTGAATATGTTACCCGATATGTTATTTAGCAGGTAAAATTTCAATCCAATAATCGTCTGGATCATTGATGAAATACAAGCCCATCTCGTTATTTTCGAAACAGATGTATCCGAGTTCTCGGTGATATTCGCGTACCTTGTCATAATCGCCGGCTACACGGAAACAGAGATGGCTTTCATTGTCTCCTAATTCGTATACTTCTTTCCGGTCGCGAAGCCTGGTCAGTTCCAACAGAAATCCTGTCTCGTTGTCTGTCAGATAAACCAAGGTGAACGAACCGTCTGTCGCTTCCTTGCGGTGGTGTTCTTTCAAACCAAGCGCTTTTCCATAAAACGCAATACTTCTGTCCAGATCCAGGACATTGATATTAAAATGATCAAATCTGCTCTTTATTTCCATTTTCTCTCTATTTTTTTATTTTCCATTTTCAAATGTCTGTCCCTTCTCCCGGAACGGATATCAACGCATACCGGCAACCACGCGATTCCGCGTAAGGTCTGAAAGCAACCACCTCCGCCGGACGATCCCAAAAATGCATCGGTACAAAGATATTGGTTTTGATATGATCTACAAACTGTTGTGCACCGCGCATGAAGTCGGTCCCGATACGCGGATCGACCGGAAACATGGTAGCATCTAGCTTGTCGGTCGCCTTTGCCAAATCACCTAATTCTTTCAGATAATTTTGTTCTGCTTCTGCGACTTCTTCGGGAGTCGATTCGTCTTTCCAGTGCCAGTTATTTAGGTCGCCGGCATGGAAAAGGCGTTTCCCTTCGGCTTCGATCAGGAAGGATATGCCGGAGTCTGTTGATCCGAATGCCTTGATCCACAGGTTATGATCTTCATAAGAATCTTCTTTTTTGAGATAGATTGCATCTTCTTTCCCTGCCCGGTTCCTTTTCAAAATATCTTTGCCGAAAAGATAGACGATATCTTTTTTGTATGTTTTCCATCTCAAAACCTCCGGATTGAAATGATCCGGATGGAAATGGGATGACAATATATATAATGTACCCGCACGATTCAATAGTTTCTCATGCACGAAACCTTTTTCCGGTGACCTCCCTGTGTCTTTATAATAATCGATCAAAATGGCAAATTCGTCTGCCTCGATAGCAAAACCACTATGGTAGATATAAGTAAGTCTCATGTATATTTTCCTTTCTTTTTATAAACAAAACACGGAAGGTCGCATTCTTGTTGTGCAAATCAGCGTTCGTTTGCGTCCGGTCAATGCTGATTACGATATTACAACTTTATTTCCAGTTGCTCCATCATCACCCCTGTCTTTCGGCGTGCATCGGCCACATCCAATCCGCGTGCCAGCAGCACTGCCATACGGCGATGTCCGCGGACTTCCGGTTTACCGAAGAAGCGCATTTGGGTGTCCGGCTGTTCCAAGACCTTATCCAGGTTGCCTAATGAAAGTTGGTTGCTGTCCCCTTCGACCACAACAGCACGCGAAGCGCCTGCACCGTGAAAAGCTATGTTCGGGATCGGTAGGCCTAATATAGCACGGGCATGCAAAGCGAACTGCGAAAGATCCTGCGTGATCATTGTGACCATTCCTGTGTCATGCGGACGGGGAGAGACTTCGCTGAAAATGACATCTTCGCCCTTAACAAACAATTCGACCCCGAAAATACCGCGGCCGCCGAGCGCCTCCGTGATTTTGCCTGCAATTTCGCGTGCCTTTTCTTTGGCAACCGGGTTCATTGCCTGTGGTTGCCAGGATTCACGATAGTCGCCGTCAACCTGTACGTGTCCGACCGGTTCTAGGAATGATGTGCCTCCAATATGACGGACGGTCAACAGGGTGATTTCGTAATCGAAATCGACAAACCCTTCCACGATCACTTTTCCGGCACCGGCACGTCCGCCTTCCTGTGCATAGTGCCAGGAGCGGTCGATATCTTCTTCTTTACGGATAATGCTTTGTCCGTGTCCGCTCGAGCTCATGATCGGCTTGACGACACATGGCATTCCGATAACTTTGACAGCCTCGATAAATTCTTCTTCTGTCTCGGCAAAACGATAAGGAGAGGTCGGCAAACCCAATTCCTCGGCAGCCAGACGGCGGATGCCTTCGCGATTCATAGTCAACCAGGTGGCACGGGCTGTCGGGATGACATGGAATCCTTCTTTTTCCAGTTCCATCAACGTCTGTGTTGCGATGGCCTCCACTTCGGGAACGATATAATCTGGTTTTTCTTTTTCTACAATCTCGCGCAAAGCGTCTCCGTCCAACATCGATACGACATACGAACGGTGGGCGACTTGCATGGCCGGAGCATCTGCATATTTGTCCAAAGCGATTACTTCCACTCCATAACGCTGTAATTCAATTACAAATTCTTTGCCTAATTCGCCAGAACCGCAGAGCAAAACTTTCGTTGCGGTAGCCGACTTCGGTGTTCCTATTGTTACCATATTTATTGAATGTATTATATTTCTTTTGTTCATAGGTGCAAAGGTACAGTAATATTGGCAATTGACAAGTGGTTCTCAATAGGGGATTTCCGAATGGATACAAGTGTAATCTGTTTTCGACATTGTAGAAAATAAAATAGATGCAAATCTGATTAGGTTTCCATGCAGATGTAAATGTCGTTTTCTACAAAGAAATATATACCTATGTGAGGTTAATTTGGGTTAAATATAAGTACCTTGTGATACAAGGTATCTTGGTAAAGCATATATTTGTGGCAGTTAATGACAAAATATTTTTCTATTTATGTAACGATTTCGCAAAATGTTCGTCTAATAGATAAAAGTAACAACAAATATGATGATTCATCTGGAAGGAATTAACAAAACGTATTTCAACGGTGCGCCGCTGCACGTTTTGAAAGGCATAGACCTGGATATAGAGAAGGGAGAGATGGTGTCTATTATGGGCGCGTCCGGATCGGGAAAATCCACACTGCTGAATATCTTGGGAATACTGGATACATACGATACGGGCACTTACACCCTGAACGGGCAGTTGATCCGCAATCTGAGCGAAACCCGCGCGGCGGAACTGCGTAACCGGATGATCGGTTTCATCTTCCAGTCCTTTAATCTGATTTCATTCAAAAATGCGATGGAAAATGTTGCCTTGCCCCTGTATTACCAGGGTATAAGCCGGAAGAAACGGAATGCTATGGCGTTGGAATATTTAGATATGGTCGGGCTGAAAGACTGGGCGGAACATATGCCGAACGAAATGTCCGGCGGGCAGAAACAGCGTGTTGCCATTGCCCGCGCCCTGATTGCCAAGCCGCAGGTGATCCTGGCGGATGAGCCGACCGGAGCGTTGGACAGCAAGACGACGGTCGAGGTGATGGAGCTGCTCCGGAAAGTAAACCTCGAAGGGCTGACGATGGTGATCGTGACGCACGAACCTTCCGTGGCCGAGGCAACCGACCGCATTATCCGCGTGAAAGACGGTCTGATAGAAACAATAGAAAAAGGATTGGGACATGTTTGACTTTGATAATTTCCGAGAAATATGGAGTACGATCCAAAAGAATAAACTCCGTACCTTCCTGACCGGCTTTTCCGTAGCATGGGGGATTTTCATGTTGATTGTCCTCTTGGGGGCAGGAAACGGGATGAAGAACGGGATCATGTCGAACTTTCGCAACTTTAGCCTGAATCGGGTGGAGACATGGCCGCGCTACACGAGCAAGCCGTACAAGGGAATGCAGATGAACCGGAGGATCGAATACAAAGATGAAGATCTGATTGCCATCCCTCGCGAAAATCCCGAAGTGGATTTGATCACGGCGAGTATCAGCCGGAGCGATACGCTTTCCTACGGAGACGAATATAATGCCTATTCCCTGAACGGAGTGCACCCTTCGAAGGCGGTGATTGACAATATCGAAATGACGGTAGGAAACGGCCGTTTTATCAATGATATAGATGTAAAGGAAAAAAGGAAGGTGATTGTCTTGAGTCCCCGCATGAAAGAAGTACTTTTCAAAGGCGAGGACCCGTTGGGCAAATATGTGAATGCCGGAAGTGTCGCATACCAGGTTATCGGTGTCTATAAGGCGGAGGACAACGACAACAACGCGCCGGCCTATATCCCTTTCAGTACGGCGCAGACCTTGTATAACGCCGGCTACGGACTGGATGAGATCATCTTTACGGTGAAAGGTATTTCCACGCAGGAAGAATTTGACGCTTTCGAGAAACGTTTCCGCCAGCAGATGGGAGCGCGGCATAAGTTCGACCCCGAAGACCGGCGGGCGATCGGTATGTGGAGCACGCTCGAAAACTTCATGATGCTGAATGGGATGATGAACGGTATCGCCCTCTTTATCTGGGTGATCGGCATCGGGACACTGACTGCCGGGATCGTAGGCGTGAGCAACATCATGCTGATAACGGTACGTGAGCGGACGAGGGAGTTCGGCATCCGGAAGGCGATAGGGGCGACTCCGTTCTCCATCCTGAAACTGATCATTGTCGAATCGATCCTGATCACGGCGGTGTTCGGTTATTTGGGGATGATCTTAGGAATCGGGTTGACGGAAGGAATCAATTCGGTCATGGAGATGATGAATGCCGGAAAGAATGTTTCACAGGATGACATGAGTATCTTCCTGAACCCGACGGTGAACCTCAGTGTGGCGTTGTCTGCTACGGCCTTGATCATCGGAGCAGGAATTTCTCTTGGAAAGCCAGAAGAAAATGCTGAAAGTGGCTCGGGCAGGTTATTATCCGAAACTGAATTTCGGCGCCAGCTACAGCAACGGCTATTACCATTATTCCGGTGATGGCGAATATACGAATCTTCCTTTCAGCGACCAGTTGAAGAATAACGGGCGTAAGACGATCGGGTTCAGCTTGAGTATCCCGCTGTTCAACCGCTTTCAGGTTCGTAACAGTGTCCGCTCCGCCCGTATCAATATCCGGAACCGGGAGTTGATGATGGAGAATACGAAGAAGGTGTTGTATAAAGAAATCCAGCAAGCCTACTACAATGCGACTGCTGCCCAGGAGAAATATACCGCATCCGACAAATCTGTCCTCGCTAGCAAGGAGGCTTTCTCTTATGCCGAAGACCGTTATGCCGCCGGTAAGAGTACGGTTTTTGAATACAGCGAAGCCAAAACGAAGTATGCCCAGAGCTTGTCCGAACAGGCTCAGGCCAAGTATGACTTCATTTTCCGCACCAAAATCTTGGACTTCTATAACGGCACACCAATAACACTATAACATATTTAGGTTAGACACATTTGTTTAAGAAAAAGAAGGTCTCTGCGATGGAAACCTTCTTTTTGTTCTTATATTTGTCCGAGAGATTATGATTTACAATTCAAGGACCATGAAAGTATAATCGTTTAATGGAGTGGATCTAATATTAATACCTAGAAAAACATATTATGAATGCAAGATTTGTGACATTAGTTTTGCTGCTATTCGTTTGGCTGGAGGGGGACAGCGTTTGGGCCCAATATCTTCCCAAACTTTATCAGGTTTTCTCTCCCGACAAAAAGTTGAAGATGGCTATTCAGCGACATAACGACGGTTTGCTGACCTACACTTTTGCAGCTAATAGAGAAATATTGATCAAAGAATCTCCGCTGGGTTTCAAATTGGAATCACAGGAGACGGTTCCTTCTTCCGGTTGGAAAATAGAGAAAGTATCCGACCGGAAAGTACGGGATGAATGGAAACCGCTTTGGGGTAAACGGGCTGTGGTTGAAGATCATTTTAATGAATTGGTGATCGATTTGGTGAATCCGGCCGGACAACCGGAGCGGATGCAGTTGGTTGTCCGTGGATATAATGACGGCTTTGCATTCTGTTATAAAATACCGGATGGAAAAGGACCGTGTGTAAATGTGCAGTCCGAATTGACGGCCTATAACTTTGCAGGAGATTATACGGCATGGTTCTATAATGGCGAAAATCATAATATAGGACCCGAAAAGTTGACGGAAACAGATGGAACCCGTTTGCCGGTGATGACCGTGAAGGCGGGTGATAAACATTATATGGCAATCCATGAAGCCTGCCTGGAAACAGGAGCACCTCTTGTTTTACAATCTAAGGGGGGGGAATCGCTCTTTTCGGTCGCTTCCAAGCCGACCAGTCTGTCGCCGGGATATACATCAGCCTGGCGTGTCGTTTTGTATGGGACGACACCTGGCGTGTTGACCGATTCCCATTTGTTGGAGTTGCTGAATCCGGATCCCGACTCTCGTTATGATTTTTCGTGGGTGAAACCGGGGTTGGCTGTCTGGGACTGGCGTATCAACGGAGCTGTGTGGGATGGATTTACATACGGGATGTCTTATCCTTCCTGGGTACGAATGGTCGATTTCGCTGCCGAGCAGGGTTTCAAATACCTGGTGTTGGATGCCAATTGGTATGGACCGGAATTCGAATCGGATTCCGATCCGGTTAAAGGAGAAAAAGCGCAGGATGTGCAACGGCTGTTGAAATATGGAAAAGAGAAAGGTGTCGGAATCTGGCTTTATCTGAATGATGTCGGAGGTCGGAAATATCCGATAGAAAAGACCTTGAAACAGTATGGGGATTGGGGAGCAGCCGGGGTTAAATACGGTTTTATGAGCGGAACACAAGAAGAAAAGAACCGGTGGACGAAAAAGATCACGGAGCTTTGTGCTCAAAATCACTTGTTGGTCGATTTCCATGACGGTCCGGTTCATCCATACGGACAAATGCGTACTTGGCCGAACGCTGTGACACGCGAATATTGCCATGCCCAGTTGGACGGACATCATGTGTTCGAGCCTAAAACATTTGTGACGACCGTTTTCGTCAATATGGTTGCCGGTCCGATCGATATGAACAACGGAATGTTTGACCTTCGCCAAGGGCATACGACACGTGTGGACGAGAGTCAGCCGGTTCCTTCCACACTGGTTTCGGAAGCTGCCCGTACGTTGATTGCTTTTTCTGGCGTGACTATTTTGCCGGATATTCCAGAATACTACCGGAAGTACCCGGCTTTGTTGAACTTCCTGTCTGCCCAGAAGATGCCGTGGAAAGAGAGCCGTACCCTGGCCGGTGAAATCGGGGAGTATATCGTGATGATGCGTGAAACGGAGGATGCCTACTTAGTCGGTGCGGCCACGAATGAGTCCGGAAGGACGATAGATCTGCCTCTTTCTTTCTTGGAAAAAGGAAAATATACTGTTGAAGTCATCGAAGACGGCGACGATGCCCACTATCTGACAAACCGGGAAAGCTTGAAAGTTACGACTCGGCAACTGACAAACAATGATAAACTGACATTGAAGTTGGCTCCGGGCGGTGGTGCGTGTCTTGTTATTAAGAAAACTCCGTCCATGCGTGTTGGTGAGCAAGCGGCTTTTCCGCTTGTCAGCCCTTCCGGGAAAATTGGTCGAAAATAATTACTTCGTTCTTAACTTGAACGAACCTAATCAGATTGCGAACACTAGCTGGATCAAGCCCGGACAGGTAATTCGTGAAGTTACATTGACAACGGCTGGCAGTATGGCTAGTATTGATTTTGCCGCAGAAAACAATATAGCCTATGTGCTGTTTGATGCCGGTTGGTATGGGGCGGAAGAAGATGTGAAATCGGATGCGACCACCGTTACGGTTGATCCGGCCCGTTCGAAAGGACCGCTTGATTTGCCTAAAGTAATAGAATATGCCAATTCAAAAGGAGTTGGAATACTGGTTTATGTGAATAAAAAGGCACTGCATCAGCAACTGGATGAAATTCTGCCTTTATATAAGAAATGGGGGATCAAAGGTGTAAAATATGGTTTTGTGAATGTGGGCGACCAATACGCTACGGCATGGTTGCATCAGGCAGTACGCAAAGCCGCCAAATATGGATTGATGGTTGATATCCACGATGAGTATCGTTCGACAGGCTATTCGCGCACGTATCCGAATTTACTGACTCAGGAAGGTATCCGTGGCGACGAAGAAAGTCCGTCGCTGGACCAGGCCATCTATACATTATATAATCGCATGATCTGCGGAGCGGGTGACTATACCAATTGTTATTTTGCGGAAAGAGTCACGGAAAAGATGGGCGGACGTGCTGCCCAGTTAGCTAAATTAGTCGCTATTTACAGTCCCTGGCAGTTTGTCTATTGGTATGACCGTCCCGAAAAATCACCGAGACGCGCCGGTGGTGCAGGCTCTGCCGAGTCTGTGATCAAAACAGATGCTGCAACCCGTTTCTATAATTCTATTCCGACCGTATGGGACGAAACTCGCTTCCTGGAGGGAGAAATGGGAAAATATGCTGTGGTCGCCCGCCGTTCGGGTTCCGATTGGTATGTAAGCATGTTGAATGCCGGAGACAAAAAACAAATCTCCTTACCCATTGATTTTCTGAAAAACAGAAAGGGCTATACCGCCACACTCTATTACCAGGCTTCCGAGGAGAAAAAGGATGTCGTCGATGCCAAGAAAATCAGGTTGGAGAACCGCAATGAGGTTATCATTGATTTGGTCGGGAATAGCGGATGTGTGCTGCATTTTTCGATTCTTAATTTCCAATAGATTTATTTCAAATCACGTGGTAAGCCGGAGGGAATGTTCCTTCTCCGGCTTTCTTTTTATTTATCTGTTATCGGCTTCTTTTTTCCGATAAGAGGAAGGAGATATTCCCATAACTTTGGTAAAGACACGGGAGAAATAGGCCTGCTCCTCGAATCCGAGCCGCATCGCAATTTCGTTCAGTTTCATATCCGTAAGTTCGATATACTGACAGGCTTTCTGTATTTTTAGGCGTGTAAAGTAATTGATGGGGGAAGTACCCGTTTCTTTCTGGAATAAGGTGGAAAAGTGAGATTCCGAATATTTGAAATATTCCGCTAAATCTTTTAAGGTCAGATTGGTTTCCACGTGTTCTTGTAAGTAATAGATAACTCGCATCGAGAATGAATTTTCTTTGTGGGTCGGAAGATCGATATGGCGGAACTGTTCCTGAAAAATGAAAGTTGAGAGAAACGTATATAAGCACATGGATGAATAAGCCAGATATTCTTTTATGTAACCTCTGGCAAAACTACTGTATATCTCTTCGAATAGACGGATGCGGACGAGTTGCCGTACATGTTCGTCTGCTAATATTTCTTGAGGAGCGGGGTTGGGAGAAAGGAATGATTCGGTTAGCTTACCACAGAAATGAATCCAATAGATTGTCCAAGGATCATGGCTGTCCGCCTCAAATGAATAAGGGACATGGGGAGGTACGATGATATACTGATTTTTCTGTACGGTACTTCTCCCGCCGGGCCTTTTACCTATATGGAGAACAGTCCGGTTTCTTATAAACCGACCGGTTTTATCGGAGGGGCGGGACATGGTTGTATCTTTACGGCCGGTAGTGAGAACTATTGGAAAGCCGCGACCAATTCAATTTCCGTCCGGCATATGTTTGAACGCAGGGTCTCTTTCTATCCGTCCGGCTTTGATAAAGACGGCTATTTGTTTACGAACACCTATTTAGGAGATTACCCGATGTTCCTGCCCGGAGGAAAGGAACAGATCGCCGGTGAATATCAACCCGGGTGGATGTTGCTTTCGTATGGAAAAAAAGTGAGCGTATCTTCTTCGCTGGAAGGTTCTCCGGCAGAAAATATAGTGGATGAGGACGCCCGTACAGCTTGGGTCGCCCAATCGAACCGTGACATGGAGTGGGCACAAGTAGATTTGCAACGGCTTTCGTCTATCCATGCTATTCAGGTGAATTTCGATGAATACGGGGCTAATCAAAAAGGTGCTGTCTCCGGAGTTTACCAGAGCTATCTGATTTACGCTTCGGTAAATGGCGAAGATTGGTCTTTGGTGGTGGACTATGGTACAAAGAAAACAGACACTCCTCATGATTATATCGAATTTGAAGAACCGTTCAAAGCCCGGTATATCAAGTTGCAAAACAAGGAGTATATGGTGTCGGAAAATTTTTCCGTACGCGATTTGAGAATTTTTGGAAAAGGTCAGGGGAGTACTCCGCGTGCCGTAAATGATTTCACGGTGGAAAGGGATGAGGCCGATCCGTGCAAGGCGCGTCTTTGTTGGGAGGCTGTTCCGGATGCTCAGGGGTATATTGTCCGCTACGGAATAGCCGGAGACAAGTTGTATAATAATTTCCAGGTGATGGGAGAAAATACATTGGAAATCGGAAGTCTGAATAAAGGGGTTGCTTATTACTTTACGATAGATGCCTATAATGAGAACGGTATTACTCGGACTTCCCGGATAAAAGTTTGCCGTTAATCAACAGACTTCTTTTTACCTCTTCAGCTTTCCCACAAACATCAGGTTATTGTCGTTCTCATGGAGCGTAGCAGCCAATTCTTTCAGTTGGGCTTTCGCTTCGGGAGGACATTTGCCGGAGGAGAGATGGGCTTCGATCATATCCTGAAGTGCAGCCGGTTCGACATTGAAAATGAATCTGCCCTTGTTGAAGTGGTTGTTCGGATTGGGAATCGGGAGATTCCCGTAGAAGTCGTTGACCAGGTGATATTGGGAAGATGACATTTTCATCTTATCTACCAGTATGTCTCCTCCGGGTGTGAACCGGCCTTTATCCCAAGTGTAGTAGTGGATGAGGATATGATTGGGCAGTTCCGTGTAGATATGGATAGGTTTTTGAGCAAAACCGGGGAAGTTCATCGTGAAACGGGGGATCAGCTTGTTTGCTTCCGTATCGTATGTGAAAGTCGTGTCGATGCCGGTATAAAAGAAGTCGAATGTCCCGGTATTCCGGTAGGAAAATATCTCATTGTCGAAATTTCCTGCCAACATATAGTCGAGTGCCGGTATCTGTGATAGGATGTTCCCGTCCGTGTCCATCCGGAAAGCGATCGGCGTCCCTTCTTCAAAAGGCATGTGTACGACCGAGAGCGTACCGTCGGCATTGACCTCGATTTTCGGTTTGTTGATTTGTCCGGGAAGATTGATATCTTTTATCCATTTCCCGTCAAGGCCGTACATCATGATTTTCTTCCCATAAAAGAGAGAGAGGAATATATGGCCGCCTCGTTCGTCGATACTCCCGTCGTAGATAGTCACCGGATACTCGCCCGGTCCGTTTCCCATTGCACCTATGTTGCAGAGGAATTTTCCGTCCTTGTCGTATAGCTTGACCACGTTGGATTGCTGCCGTACGCAAATGTAGTTATCGCTCACCTCGATCCACCAGGCCTTGAACAGGGCCTCGTCGGAGGTTTCAAAACGCACGATCCGGCAATCTTCGACCAGTTCGCTAAGTGGGATATCAATCGTATCGCCTGCCGCTTTCAGGTCGCAGATGTAAAGCGGGCCGTCCGGGTTTTCGATTATCCTGACACTGCCGTCGTCAGTTACCAACGATTTCGGAACGGAGAAATTACAACTTGCAAGGCTTGCCAGAAGGAAAACGATAGCGGGAAGGAATGCTTTTGTTTTCATATTCACGTAGATTTAAGTGATTATAAAAACAAAAGTATGAATAATTCGTAGATACGAACTATTCATACTTATATAATAATTAAATGATTAATGTAAATTAACGGATGAACAACAGTTCCCTATATTTCGGCAACGGCCACATCTGGTTATCGACCATCAGCTCCAGGTCGTCGATGTGGCTACGGATTTCGTCCAGATAGGGAGCGACGGTATCATGGTAAGCGATCGCTTTGGTACGCAAATCCGTGATACGGTTTGCTTTTTTGCGGGCTTCCACCATTTCGTCCACCATGCGAGTGACGGAACAGATATGTCCGGCAATCTTGCGAACCAGGCGTCGGGGCTCTTCCGACATATCGTCATATTCCGGATATCCGCCGAAAGTCTCTTTCAGTTTGGCGATGTTGTCCAATAGCAATGACTGGTAGCGGACGGCAACCGGGATGATATGGTTGAGCGATAGGTCGCCAAGGACACGAGCTTCGATCTGTACCTTTTTGATATAGATTTCCCATTTCACTTCGTTGCGGGCTTCCAATTCCTTTTCGCTCAGTACACCCGTTTCCTTGAACATCCGGATAACTTCCGGTTTCAGGTAAGCATCGTATTGTAACGGAACGCTGTTTTCGCAATCCAGGCCGCGGCGGGCAGCTTCTTCCTTCCATTCGTCGCCGTAGCCGTTCCCGTCGAAACGGATCGGTTTGGATTCCTTGATATAGGCTTTCAGCACTTCGAAGATGGCGGCCTCTTTGCTCTTTCCTTCGGCACGCAAGGCTTCGACATCCTGTTTGAACTGGCGGAGCTGGTAGGCTACGGCAGAGTTCAGTGCCAACATCGCTGAACCGCAGTTGGCCGACGATCCCAATGCACGGAATTCGAAACGGTTTCCGGTGAAAGCAAAAGGAGAGGTGCGGTTACGGTCCGTATTGTCTAACAGCAGTTCAGGGATCTGTCCGAAGCCGAGATGCAGGCGTTTCTTGTCGTCCACCTCGATAGCGTCTTCGATGGAACAGTTCTCGAACTTGTCCAGAATTTCGGTGATTTGTGTTCCTAAGAAGGATGAGATGATGGCGGGAGGCGCTTCGTTGGCGCCCAGGCGGTGCGCGTTGGTAGCCGAAGCGATACTGGCTTTCAGCAAGGCGTTGTATTTATAAACGGCCATCAGCGAGTTGACCACGAATGTGATGAAACGCAGGTTGTCTTCCCGGTCCTTTCCCGGAGAGAAGAGGTTGATGCCCGTATCGGTTCCCATCGACCAGTTGCAGTGCTTGCCCGAACCGTTCACGCCCATAAAAGGCTTTTCGTGGAGCAGCACGCGGAAGTTGTGGCGGCGGGAGACACGTTTCATCACCGACATCAACAATTGGTTGTGGTCGTTGGCGAGGTTGCATTCCTCGTAAATAGGCGCTAGCTCGAACTGGTTCGGGGCAACCTCGTTATGGCGTGTCTTGACCGGGATGCCCAACTTGTAGCATTCTGTTTCCAGGTCTTTCATAAACTCCTGTACACGGGAGGGAATGGCTCCGAAATAGTGGTCGTCCAATTGCTGGTTCTTCGCGCTTTCGTGTCCTAAGAGAGTACGTTCCGTCAGCGACAGGTCGGGACGGGCGGAATAGAGGTCTTCGTCTACCAAGAAATACTCCTGTTCCCAGCCTAAATAGGTGATGACTTTATTGACGTCTTCGTTGAAATAATGGCAGACATCTTTGGCTGCCTTGTTCAAGGCTTCGATGGAGCGGATCAGCGGGGTCTTGTAGTCCAGCGCTTCACCGGTATAGGCGATGAATACGGTCGGGATACACAAGGTGTCGTCTACGATAAACGCAGGTGAGGAGGGGTCCCAAGCCGAATAGCCGCGGGCTTCGAACGTGTTGCGCAATCCGCCGTTGGGGAAGCTGGATGCGTCCGGCTCCTGTTGTGCGAGCAGCTTGCCGCTGAATTCTTCGATCATGCCGCCGCCACCGTCATGTTCGACGAATGCGTCGTGCTTTTCGGCTGTCCCGTCGGTAAGAGGCTGGAACCAGTGTGTGTAATGTGTGACTCCTTTTTCCAGTGCCCACATGCGCATGCCGGCAGCCACATGATTGGCTATTTCGCGGTCGATAGGGGTTCCGTTGTCGATGGCATGGGTCAGGGCTTTGTAGGTTTCCTTGGAGAGATACTTTTGCATTGCCTTCCGGTTGAAGACGTTCTCACCATAATATTCGGATACTTTCTGATTGGGAGTAATGGCTTCCACTGCCTTTCGGTTGGATGCTTTCTCCACTGCATTGAAGCGTGAGATTGACATACAGATTGTTTTTATGTTATACCGGCTGCAAAGATACATGCAATTCTCCATGAATGCTTTCATCCGGTAGTTAAAAATAGATGAGTAGGAAACGATTTGTCCCGGCGCATCCCGTTCGGCAATGCACCAGCTTCTCTAAAGCTATGCATTAGGTTGCGTAACCCATAGCTTTAGCCTTCATAAAGCATAGCTTTACGGTAGCCTTTTTGGGGTGTCTGTCCTTTCGAATGAGGGCGTAAATGAAGATTCAAACATTTCATCGCGTGGGATAAATAAAAAAGGTGTATTAAGAAATGCTATTATTGATTATCAGTGATTTATGGTGATAGGTGATAGGTAAAACCCCGTTTCTGTAAAAGTTTAGGGAAAATGAATTAAAAAACGCCGCCTTTAAGGTGACGTTTTTTAATTCAAACTCAGAAAAGTTTTACAAAAAGGCCTTTTCACCTATCACCTATCACCCGATCAGAACAAACTCCAGGCTACTGTCAATCCTGCCATGACGATCGCTACCATGCTCATCAGCTTGATCAGGATGTTGAGGCTGGGACCGGAGGTGTCTTTGAACGGGTCGCCGACCGTATCGCCTACGACTGTCGCCTTATGGGCTTCGCTGCCCTTGCCGCCGTGGTTTCCTTCTTCGATATGTTTCTTGGCGTTGTCCCAGGCGCCTCCCGAATTGGCCATGAAGATCGCCAGTACGAACCCGGTGCTCAGGCCGCCGATCAGCAGTCCGACCACTCCTGTCACTCCGAATATCAGACCGGTGAGGATCGGTGCGATGATGGCTAACAGGGAAGGGGTCACCATCTCGTGTTGTGCCCCTTTTGTCGAGATGGCCACGCAACGGGCGTAATCGGGTTCGGCTTTTCCTGTTAGTATTCCGGGGATTTCACGGAACTGGCGGCGTACTTCCTCCACCATGTGTCCGGCTGCCCGTCCGACTGCATTCATTGTCAACCCGCAGAACATGAAAGCCATCATGGAGCCGAGGAACATCCCCGCCAACACCTTCGGGTTCATAAGTGTGACATCATAATAGATCATAAAGTCGGAGAAAGAGGCTTTTGATACCTCGATGGCTTTGCCGTCGGAAAATGTCAGGACTGTTTCGCCCAACCGGAGCAAGCCTATTTTAATCTCTTCCACGTAAGAAGCCAGCAAAGCCAAGCCAGTCAAGGCTGCCGAGCCGATCGCAAACCCTTTGCCTGTTGCGGCGGTCGTGTTGCCTAAGGAGTCGAGCGCATCCGTACGTTTGCGTACTTCCTTGCCCAAGCCGGACATTTCCGCATTGCCGCCGGCATTGTCGGCAATCGGCCCGTAAGCGTCCGTAGCCAAAGTGATCCCTAATGTCGAGAGCATCCCGACGGCGGCGATGCCGATGCCGTACAACCCCATCCCTACATTGTTGAAATCGAAGCCGGAAGCAAAAAGGAACGAACAGATGATCCCGGCTACTACGGCCAGTACCGGAATGGCGGTCGATAGCATGCCAAGCCCCAAGCCGGAGATAATCACCGTTGCCGGTCCGGTCAGTCCGGCCTCTGAAACCCGCTGGGTGGGCTTATAAGACTGGGAAGTATAGTATTCCGTCGATTGGCCGATCACGATCCCTACCAACAATCCGATTATAACCGAACAACTGATCCAGAACCAATTGTCCAACTCTAACAAATAAAGAATGCCGAAAGTGGAGAGGGCGATCAACACGGAACTTAGGTTTGTCCCTATGGCAAGCGCTTTCAGCAGCTCACGTATAGTCGCATTTTCCTTCGTGCGGACGGCGAAGATGCCGATGATCGACAATACGATCCCGACCGCGGCGATCAGCATCGGCGCCACGACCGCCTTGTATTGCATCTCTACGTCGCCGGACGCCACGAATGCGGCAGCACCCAATGCGGAGGTTGCCAGAATGGAACCGCAATATGATTCGTACAAATCCGCCCCCATGCCGGCCACATCTCCGACGTTGTCTCCCACATTGTCGGCAATGGTTGCCGGGTTGCGCGGGTCGTCTTCGGGGATGCCGGCTTCGACTTTGCCGACCAGGTCGGCTCCGACATCGGCCGCTTTCGTATAAATACCTCCGCCGACACGGGCGAAGAGCGCCTGGGTAGAAGCTCCCATCCCGAAGGTCAGCATGGTGGTGGTGATGATGGTCAGTTTATGTGTGGCATCCATTGCTTCCGAAGGGATGCAGATGTTTAATAGTATGTACCAGAACGAAATGTCCAGCAGTCCGAGTCCGACGACAACCAATCCCATTACGGCGCCGCTCCGGAAAGCTACCTGCAAGCCGCTATTCAAAGACGACCGGGCGGCATTGGCGGTACGGGCGGAAGCATAAGTAGCCGTCTTCATCCCTAAGAATCCGGCAAGGCCGGAGAAGAAACCGCCGGTCAGGAAAGCGATCGGAACCCATTCGTTTTGTACTCCGAATCCATACGCCATGATGGAGAACAGAACTACCAGGGTGAGAAACACCGAAGCGACAACCTTGTATTGTTGTTTCAGGTACGACATAGCCCCTTTGCGTACGTGCCGGGCTATTTTTGCCATTAACTCTGTCCCTTCACTCTCTTTCATCATTTGCCTGAAGAAGAACCAGGCAAATACCAGTGCCAGTATGGAGGCTACCGGTATGATCCAAAAAATAGGTGTAATCATAGCAATGAGATTTAAAATTAATACGAATTTAATCGTTTTGACACTTAGCGTCTTACGATCCTTTATTGTTCATCTGTAAATATAACAAAAATAAAGAAGTAGAGAAACTTTTTCGTAAATAATAATGTTTCATTCTAAAAAAAACAGCATATTTGTCACAGAATAAGAATGAAAACGCAAATGACGGAAGAAACGAACCATAAGACCTGTAAATTAGGCTTGGCTCTGAGCGGAGGAGGAGCGAAAGGTTTCGCTCATATCGGAGTTTTTAGATTACTGGAAGAATGCGGTCTGAAGCCGGATATCATCGTTGGTACGAGTGTCGGTTCGTTGATGGGGGCTTTGTTTGCCGATGGCTATACGTCCGACGAAATTAAAGAACTCTTTACCGGACGTGAGTTTTCCGAATTCGCCCAGTTGCAAATCCCGAAATCGGGATTGTTCGACAGCAAGCGGTTCCGCTATTTCCTTCGTCGTCATTTGAGGGCTAAAACGTTTGAAGAGCTGAAAACTCCTTTGGTTGTCGTGGCGACCGATCTTGACAATGGCGAGAGCCATGAGTTTCGTAGCGGCCCCATCGTAGAGGCGGTGACCGCTTCCTGTAGTATTCCGATTATCTTTAGCCCGGTCGTGATAAACGGAGTGCATTATGTTGACGGAGGTCTTTTCCATAATTTCCCGGTTTCGATCATCCGTGAAGAGTGTGAACGTATCATCGGTGTGAATGTCAGTCCCCTTGTCCCGCAAAAGTACAAGCAGACGATTTTCCATATCGCGGAACGTTCCTACCACTATATGTTCCGGGCAAACACATTGGAGGACCGCGAGATGTGCGATGTCCTGATCGAGGCGGAGGAGTTCGGTATGTATAAGACATTCGATCTGGAAAATGTGGATGAGATCGCGGGTATCGGATATGCTGCGGCGATCCGGGCATTCGAGGTCGTGATAAAAGAAAATAAATATGAAACCTTGGTGAACGCTATTATGGCAAGAAGAAACAACGCCTTGATGCCATAGTTTTTTCCGGAAGTTCCGGTGTTCACCCCAAATATTAACTAAGTTGGCAAATAACGCGATGAAACAGGCAAATAAGATGGTAATATATCAGGTCTTTCCACGTTGGTTTGGAAATATGAAATCATCCCTGGTGAAGAATGGAAGTAAAGTTGAAAACGGAGTAGGAAAGTTTTCGGACTTTACGCCGGTTGCTTTGTCCAAGATTAAGGAGTTGGGAACCACCCATATCTGGTATACCGGAGTGATCGAACATGCAACGAATACTGATTATACGGCTTACCAGATACGAAGAGACCATGCGGCAGTCGTAAAGGGGAATGCCGGCTCGCCTTATGCGATCAAAGATTATTATGATATAGACCCGGACCTGGCCGATAATGTGCCTGACCGCATGAAAGAATTCGAATCGCTGGTCAGAAGGACGCATGAAGCCGGAATGAAAGTAATCATCGATTTCGTACCTAATCATGTGGCCCGCCAGTATTATTCGGATGCCAAGATGGCATATGTGGAAGACTTGGGGCAAAAAGACAATACTTCGAAAGCTTTCGATCCTAATAATAATTTCTATTATATACCGGGGCAGACTTTGTGTCTGCAATTCGGTGCTCAGCAGGAAGATTTTGAATATAGTGAATTTCCGGCGAAAGTCACGGGGAATGATTGCTTCAGTACCTGTCCCGGACAAAACGACTGGTATGAGACGGTCAAGCTGAATTATGGTGTTGATTATGTGAACGGCCGTACCCTGCATTTTGATCCGGTTCCCAATACATGGGCGAAGATGCTGGATATCTTGCTTTTCTGGGCGGAAAAAGGGATAGACGGTTTCCGGTGCGATATGGCGGAAATGGTTCCGGTTGAATTCTGGAACTGGGTGATCCCGAAGGTGAAACAGGCTTATGATGTTTGTTTTATTGCCGAAGTTTATAATCCGGCAGAATATCGCAATTATATCTGGAACGGACATTTTGATTATTTGTATGATAAGGTCGGACTGTACGATACGGTACGGGCGGTCATGTGTAACCAGGCTCCGGCAAGCAATATCTCCGGATGCTGGCAGTCACTCGAAGGCATCCAGCATAATATGTTGAACTTCCTTGAAAACCATGACGAGCAGCGTATCGCTTCTTACTTCTTTGCCGGTGATCCGCGTCCGGGAATTCCGGGGATGATCGTGTCGGCTATGATGAATACCAATCCGGTGATGATCTACAGCGGACAGGAGTTAGGAGAGTCGGGAATGGACGATGAAGGGTTCAGCGGACGTGATGGGCGCACGACGATTTTTGATTACTGGAGTCTTGCCAGCTTGCGTAACTGGATAAACGAGGGAGCTTTCGATGGCGGCAAACTGACTGCCGAACAACGGCAGTTGCGCGAGGTGTACGCAAAGATCTTGAATATATCAAAGTCCGAACGGGTTATCACGGAAGGAGTTTTCTATGATTTGATGTATGCAAACCTGAGCAATCCGTATTTTAATTCACACCGTCAATTCGTGTTCATGCGTAAATATCAGAATGAAGTGTTGTTAGTGGTGGTCAACTTTGACAAGGCAGAGCAGACGGTACGCATCCAAATTCCTGACGAGGCATTCAAGGCACTTGATTTCGGGGACAACAAAGCTGCCGTACAGACCGATCTGATGACTGGAGAGAACTGTATCAGCACATTGACGGCTGCTTGGCCCTATCAGGTCGTTATACCTGCTTATTCCGGTCGTTTACTGAAGTTTACATATTGATTTATGATTTATGGTTTGTGATTTATGATCTGCTCTGACCGATGTGTTTGGTAATAAATCATAAATCATAAATCATAAATCATAATTGTTTTGTACCTTTGCACTCACAATTCAAATCTATTTACTTAAGATAAATATTCGGAATAATGAGTGCACAAACTCCTTTCTTGGTGTTTTCGGGAACTAACTCCCGGTATCTTGCAGAGAAAATTTGCAATAGTCTTGGTTGTCCGCTGGGACAGATGAACATTCAACACTTTGCCGATGGTGAATTTGCCGTCTCTTATGAAGAGTCGATTCGCGGTCGTGATGTATTCCTGGTACAATCAACGTTTCCTAACTCTGATAATCTGATGGAGCTTCTCCTGATGATCGATGCTGCCAAGCGTGCTTCAGCACACTCTGTAATCGCAGTTATTCCTTATTTCGGTTGGGCACGTCAGGATAGAAAAGATAAACCGCGTGTTTCTATCGGGGCCAAGCTGATCGCAGACATGCTGAGTACTGCCGGTATCGACCGCTTGATTACGATGGACCTGCATGCCGATCAGATTCAGGGATTCTTTAATGTTCCGGTCGACCACTTGTATGCATCTTCCATTTTCCTGGATTACATTAAAACATCATTGCCTCTGGATAACCTGTGTATCGCTACACCGGATGTTGGAGGAACTAAACGTGCCAGCAGTTATTCCAAATACCTGGGTTTGCCGATGGTTATTTGCCACAAGTCACGTCTGCGTGCCAATGAAGTGGCCGAAATGCGTATCATCGGTGATGTGAAAGGTTTGGATGTACTTTTGATCGACGATATGGTGGATACGGCCGGTACTATTACGAAGGCTGCCAACCTGATGCTCGAAAACGGTGCTAAATCCGTGCGTGCCATCGCCAGTCATGCCGTTATGTCCGACCCAGCTTCTACACGTGTAGACCAGTCTGCTTTGACTGAAATGATCTTTACGGATTCTATCCCTTATGCAAAGAAATGCGAAAAGGTGAAAGTGTTGTCTGTTGCCGATATGTTTGCCGAAGCCATCCGTCGTGTTTGTAGCGGTGAATCTATCAGTTCTCTGTATACTATTTAATTAATGCATATATCAAGGAAAGGCTGCAATCCTGCGGGATGAGCAGCCTTTTTATTTCCAATAATTCTTAACTTTGTCTGCATGAAAAAGAGCGAGAACCTTCTCGCTTGATATGATTAAGATGAATTATTGGTTTAATCTATAGGTCAGAATGGATCAGCATGCGTACCGGTATCGGTAAAAAGGAGTATAAGCTCTGTTTCGTTTTGGCTCCAGACTAATAATCAGTCTGATTGTATAATGGCACTCCCATAGACCGTCATACTTATGTTTTTACCGTTTCTTTTTTACTTGTTGCCTCCATCTTTACTTAATTTGAATATTACGGCCAAAAATAATAATTAGCAATTTGCCTATTTCTCTTCATCAATAATCATGCCACTGCCGAGGCAAAGACGATGGTCTTTGTCGTAGACTACTCCGTACTGTCCGGGGGCGATTCCTTGGATTTTGTTGTCGGATTCGATGCGGTATAAGTCTCCGATGCGACGGATGCGGCCGTGTGTGAAGTCCGGTGTGTGACGGATCTTGAAAGTGATCTCTTTCTCGTCTTCAAATTCTCCCCATGGGTCTTCGGTGATAAAGTCGAAGCCGTGCATGTTGATAATCTTGCCGTACTGTGTTTCCGGATCATAACCGTTGGAAACATAGATAATGTTCCGCTTGATGTCCTTTTTGATAACGAACCACGGTCCTCCGCTCAAGCCTAAACCCTTACGCTGTCCGATGGTGTGGAACCAGTAGCCGTTGTGTTTGCCTAACACTTTGCCTGTTTCCAGTTCGACGATCTTTCCGGTTCGTTTGCCCAGGTAGCGTTCGATGAAATCATTATAGTTGATCTTGCCTAAGAAGCAGATTCCCTGGCTGTCTTTCCGTTTGGCACTCGGCAGTTTTTGTTGTTCGGCTATAGCTCGGACTTCGCTTTTCATGAGATGTCCGATCGGGAACATTAATTTCTGTATTTGCAAACGGGTGATTTGGCCAAGGAAGTCGGTCTGATCTTTTACCGGGTCCTTGGCGGTGGAAAGCCATACTTTACCGTCTATCTCGGTTGTCGTGGCGTAATGACCGGTCGCTATTTTATCGAAATCCTTTCCCCATTTCTCTTCGAAGCAGCCGAATTTGATATATTTATTGCACATCATATCCGGGTTGGGGGTGAGTCCGCGTTTTACGGAATCAATGGTGTAGCTCACGACACGATCCCAATATTCGTCGTGCAAGGAGACGATTTCAAACCGGCAACCGTACTTCTTGGCGATATAAGAGGTGATTTCAATATCTTCTTCGGCAGGGCAGTCTATATATCCGTCTTTATCTTCCATGCCGATACGGATATAGAAAATGGTAGGATCGTATCCTGCCTCTTTCAACTGGTGGACGACTACGGAGCTATCTACTCCTCCCGAAACTAATGCTGCGATTTCCATATTTTTACAGTGAATAAGAATTGTACAAAGGTACGGTAAATTTTTCAATTAAAACAGGAGAGATACTTTGGGGGCATCGATTACCGATAAGATACATGTCGGAACAACGAAAAATTATTGGCAGTATCTTTCGGAAATGTTGGGTTTGGAACCGCTCGATTACGGTATTATATCTAGCCGGACGAATCTTATTCTAACTGAAGGGATAGTAGTGACGATTTGATAGAATTGAAAGAGCGATTCCTGTTGGGATACTTTTAACCTGCAAAACATTTTTCATCTCATCGGAATTGCTTATTTTCGCATCCATAATAGTTCTCTTTTATGAATGTAGACATAACAGATTTAAAGACGGTCCGTTTGAGTCAGGACGGGAGTGCTGTGATTATTCTGGACCAGACCTGCTTGCCGGGATCTGAAGTCTATGTTTCCCTTTCTTCTGCAGAAGAGATTTGGGAGGCTATATATAGATTAAAGGTACGCGGGGCGCCGGCTATCGGGATAGCTGCTGCCTATGGCATTTATGTTTGTAGCCGACAGATTGCGGCAAACACTTATGGTGGTTTTTGCAGTGAATTTCTCCGAATCAAGGATTATCTGGCATCTTCTCGCCCTACTGCGGTCAACTTGGTTGCGGCTTTGGACCGGATGGAAAAAGTTGTGGTCGCCCATTCTGTGAATCCTGTTCCGGAAATAGTAGAGCTGTTGCGTGTCGAGGCGGAGGCGATCCGGGCGGAAGATGCGGCTGCTTGCCGTAAGATAGGAGAGAACTGCCTGTCCTTGTTGCGCCCGGGAATGGGAATCCTGACACATTGCAATGCCGGTCATTTGGCGGTATCGGAATATGGAACGGCTCTCGCTCCGGTTTATTTAGGAGAAGAACGTGGATATGGCTTTAAGGTGTTTGCCGATGAAACGCGTCCGCTGTTGCAGGGTGCACGCCTGACGGCCTACGAATTGCAGAAGGTGGGTGTGGATGTTACCTTGATTTGTGATAATATGGCGTCGGCCGTCATGCGGAAAGGCTGGGTACAGGCTGTCGTGGTCGGTTGCGACCGGGTCGCGGCAAATGGTGATACGGCTAATAAGATCGGGACTTCGGGAGTGGCGATCCTGGCTCGTTATTACGGTATTCCTTTTTATGTGTTAGGTCCGACATCCACTATTGATTTGAATTGTCCGGATGGGGATTCGATCGTGATAGAAGAACGGAATCCCAAGGAAATTACGGATATGTGGTATGCTTCGCGGATGGCTCCTGAAGGGGTGAAAGCTTATAATCCGGCTTTTGATGTAACTCCTCACGACTTGATAACTGCGATTATAACCGAAAAAGGTATTGCTTATCCTCCTTTCCGTCTGGAGGATTTCTGAAAAATATTTACGGAAAGTTTTGCTAATCCCGAAACAATCAGTAATTTTGCTGCCCAATTTGTGGATATAGTAATTAAACAATATAATAAATTAAATTATGATCGTAGTTCCATTAAAAGAAGGCGAAAACATTGAAAAAGCGCTGAAGAAATTCAAAAGAAAGTTCGAAAAAACAGGTGTAGTAAAAGAATTGAGAAACCGTCAGGCTTTCGAAAAACCCTCTGTAGCAAAGAGAAAACAAACTATGCGTGCTGTTTACGTTCAGCAATTACAGCAGGTAGAAGAATAAAAATACAAAATCTATCTGCCAGGCTTGTTTTATTGGATTCTTATTCTTATTTTCGTTGCATAAAAGTTGATGCAACGTGAATGTGCTGATTGATTCATTTTTAGATTATCTTCGGTATGAGCGGAATTATTCCGAATATACGATTAATGCTTATTTCAAAGATTTACAGCAGTTTGAAGATTTTGTAAAAGAGAAGAAGGAAGGCATATTTGTGCCGGAGGAAGTTGATACGGATATTGTACGGAATTGGATTATATTTCTGTTGGATAATAAGATTTCGCCCGTATCTGTCAATCGGAAATTGAGTTCTTTGAAATCTTTTTTTAAATTCCTTATGAAGCAGAGATTCGTTTCTGTAAACCCGTTACGGTTTGTGACCGGTCCGAAAACAAAGAAGCCGTTACCTACTTTTGTAAAAGAGAAGGATATGGAAGAGTTGTTGGATGGAGACGGGTTTGATGAGGATTTTGAAGGGGTGAGGGATCGTCTGATACTTGAAATGCTGTATGATACCGGGGTGAGACGTTCGGAGCTGGTCGGTTTACAAGATACCGATATAGACTACGATGCTATGCTGATCAGGGTGACAGGTAAGCGTAACAAGCAGCGGCTGATTCCTTTTGCAGAAAGATTAAAAAACTTGATGCTTGCATACACTGAAGTCCGAAATCGTGAAGTTGACGCAGGATGCGGATGGTTCTTTGTCCGGAAGAATGGAGAACAATTGTCTACGGGTATTCTTTATACGATAGTAAAAAAGAAGCTTTCGGACATTCCGACATTGGCAAAATGCAGTCCCCACGTATTAAGACATTCGTTTGCAACAAGTATGTTGAATAATGGAGCGGAGTTGAACGCCGTGAAAGAGTTACTCGGTCATAGCAGTCTGGCTTCTACCAGTATTTACACACATACAACCTTTGAGGAATTAAAAAAAGTGTATCATGCTCATCCAAGAGCACAAAAAGAAGGAGGTTTATTATGAACATTAGAATTCAAGCAATCCATTTTGATGCAACTGATCAATTAGAAGCGTTTATTCAGAAGAAAGTGGCTAAGTTGGAACAGTATTTCGACGGCATTATATCGGCAGAAGTTAGTTTAAAGGTTGTAAAACCAGAATCTGCAAAGAATAAAGAAGCTGCTATTCGGTTGATTATTAAAAACGGAGATTGTTTTGCCGAAAAGGTAAATGATACCTTTGAAGAATCAATTGACGAATGCGTAGAAGCATTGGAGAAACAGTTAGTTAAATTCAAGGAAAAAATCAGAGCCAAATAAAAAAAACGGTAGATAAATTTGGTATATAAGAAATAATGCCTAAATTTGCAGCCGTTTCGCCTTGGTGACGAAACGGCTGCTTTTTGAAGCAGATATGCCTCTTTAGCTCAGTTGGCCAGAGCACGTGATTTGTAATCTCGGGGTCGTTGGTTCGAATCCGACAAGAGGCTCAAAATAGTTGATAGTGGAAAGTTGACAGTTGACAGTTTATGTCACTTTCCAGTTTTATTTGTCAACTATCAATTTTCAACTGTCAACTTATTGGGCAGTTACCAGAGTGGCCAAATGGGGCTGACTGTAACTCAGCTGTCTTTCGACTTCGGTGGTTCGAATCCATCACTGCCCACAAAATAAAACAATTTATAAAAGAATTGGTTTATTTGAAATTGCGGAAGTAGCTCAGTTGATAGAGCATTAGCCTTCCAAGCTGAGGGTCGCGGGTTTGAGTCCCGTCTTCCGCTCTTATTTTTGCCTGTGTAGCTCAGCGGTAGAGCACTTCCTTGGTAAGGAAGAGGTCCCGAGTTCAAGTCTCGGCACCGGCTCAAAATGGTATTTTAGAACATGATCATTAATCAAATAAAGAACAATTAAGTTATGGCAAAAGAGAAATTTGACAGATCGAAACCACATGTGAACATTGGTACGATTGGTCACGTTGACCACGGTAAAACAACTTTGACAGCTGCTATCACAACAGTATTGGCAAAGAAAGGTCTTTCAGAATTGCGTTCATTCGACTCAATCGACAACGCTCCTGAAGAAAAAGAAAGAGGTATCACTATCAACACTTCTCACGTAGAGTATTCGACTGCAAACCGTCACTATGCTCACGTAGACTGTCCGGGTCACGCCGACTACGTAAAGAACATGGTAACTGGTGCTGCTCAGATGGACGGTGCTATCATCGTAGTTGCTGCTACTGATGGTCCTATGCCTCAGACTCGCGAGCACATCTTGTTGGCTCGTCAGGTAAACGTTCCGAGATTGGTTGTTTTCATGAACAAATGTGACATGGTAGACGACGAAGAAATGTTGGAATTGGTTGAAATGGAAATGAGAGAACTTCTTTCATTCTATGATTTCGATGGTGATAACACTCCGATCATTCGTGGTTCTGCTTTGGGTGCTTTGAATGGCGATCCGAAATGGGAAGAAAAAGTAATGGAACTGATGGAAGCTTGCGATACTTGGATTCCGCTGCCTCCGCGTGAAGTTGACAAGCCTTTCTTGATGCCTATCGAAGACGTATTCTCTATTACTGGTCGTGGTACAGTTGCTACTGGTCGTATCGAAACTGGTATTGTGAAAGTTGGTGATGAAGTTCAGATCATCGGTTTGGGTGCTGACGGAAAGAAATCTGTTGTTACAGGTGTTGAAATGTTCCGTAAGTTACTGGATCAGGGTGAAGCTGGTGACAACGTTGGTTTGTTGCTTCGCGGTATCGACAAGAACGAAATCAAACGTGGTATGGTAATCTGCCACCCGGGTCAGGTAAAAGAACATTCTCGTTTCAAAGCTGAGGTTTATATCTTGAAGAAAGAAGAAGGTGGTCGTCACACTCCGTTCCACAACAAATATCGTCCTCAGTTCTATATCCGTACATTGGACGTAACTGGTGAAATCACTCTTCCGGAAGGAACTGAAATGGTAATGCCTGGTGATAACGTTACAATTGACGTTGAACTGATCTATCCGGTAGCTTGTAATGTAGGTCTTCGTTTCGCTATCCGCGAAGGTGGTCGTACAGTAGGTGCTGGTCAGATCACAGAATTAGAAAACTAATTCAAACATATAAAATGTAGCCAGTCTTTTTTTAGGGCTGGCTATTTTACGGAACTAGCTCAGTTGGTAGAGCACTGGTCTCCAAAACCAGGTGTCGGGAGTTCGAGCCTCTCGTTCCGTGCTAAAAATCTATAGATTCGATGAAAAAGATAATTAATTATATTAAGGAATCTTATAACGAACTTGTTTATAAAGTTTCTTGGCCTACGAGAACAGAGCTTTCCAATAGTGCTGTGGTTGTTATGTTTGCTTCCCTTATAATTGCGGCATTAATCTTTGTTATTGATTTAGGCTTTGAGGGCGTGATGCGTTTCTTCTACGAGAAAATCTTTTAATCAGTTTAAAGTATGTCTGATATTCAAAAGAAATTTTATGTTCTGCGTGCTATTAGTGGCAAGGAGAATAAAGTCAGAGAGTATCTTGAGGCTGAGTTGAAGAATACTGACTTAGGTGAGTATGTGTCACAGGTCTTGATTCCTACTGAAAAGACTTTTACGGTACGTAATGGTAAGAAGGTGATGAAAGAACGTGCTTACTTGCCTGGATACGTTTTGGTAGAAGCCGCTTTGGTTGGAGAAGTCGCTCATCGATTGAGAAACATTCCTAACGTAATCGGTTTTTTGGGTGGATCGGATAATCCCGTTCCCTTGCGCCCGGCAGAAGTTAGTCGTATTTTAGGTACGGTTGATGAATTGCAGGAACAGCAAGATGACCTAGATATTCAGTTTTATGTTGGTGAGAATGTGAAAATCACTTTTGGACCCTTTAATGGCTTCACTGGTGTGATTGAGGAGGTCAATGCCGAGAAAAAGAAACTTAAAGTGATGGTAAAAGTTTTCGGACGTAAAACACCGCTTGAGTTGGGTTATATGCAAGTGGAGAAGGAATAAGTGCTTTTGTTACGAAAAGTACTGTCTTTCTTTAAAAGTTATCGATGTTATATATCTAAAAAATTTTAGAAACAATGGCTAAAGAAGTTGCTGGACAAATCAAATTGCAGATTAAAGGAGGAGCAGCAAACCCTTCTCCCCCTGTAGGACCTGCTCTGGGTTCTAAGGGTATTAATATTATGGAGTTTTGCAAGCAATTTAATGCCAGAACCCAAGACAAGGCCGGTAAGATATTACCTGTTGTAATCACTTACTATGCCGATAAGTCTTTCGACTTTGTTGTAAAAACTCCTCCTGTTGCTATCCAGTTGTTGGAAGCTTCCAAACAGAAGAGTGGTTCTGCTGAGCCGAATCGTAAGAAGATTGCAGAAATCTCTTGGGATCAGGTAAAAACTATTGCAGAGGACAAGTTGGTCGATCTGAACTGCTTCACTGTCGAGTCAGCTATGAGAATGGTTGCCGGAACAGCAAGAAGTATGGGTATCACTGTTAAAGGGACATTCCCGGGTAATAATTAATAAACTTCAATTGAGATGAGTAAACTTACAAAAAATCAAAAGTTGGCTTTGGGCAAGATTGAAGCTGGGAAAGCGTACACATTGAAAGAAGCTTCAGCTTTGGTAAAAGAAATTACTACTACTAAGTTTGATGCCTCTGTAGATGTTGATGTTCGTTTAGGTGTTGACCCTCGTAAAGCTAACCAAATGGTGAGAGGTGTGGTTTCACTGCCTCACGGAACGGGTAAGCAGGTTCGGGTTCTCGCATTATGTACACCAGACAAGGAAGCTGAAGCTACTGCTGCAGGTGCTGACTATGTTGGATTGGACGAGTATATTGAAAAGATTAAAGGCGGTTGGACTGATATTGACGTAATTATCACTATGCCTTCTATCATGGGTAAGATTGGTGCTCTGGGTAGAGTATTAGGCCCGCGTGGTTTGATGCCTAACCCAAAGAGTGGTACGGTTACCAATGAAATTGGAAACGCAGTGAAAGAAGTTAAGCAAGGTAAGATCGACTTTAAGGTAGACAAATCCGGTATCGTTCACACTTCAATCGGTAAGATTTCTTTCAATTCCGATCAGATTCGTGACAATGCTAAGGAATTTATTTCAACTCTTTTGAAGTTGAAACCGTCTGCAGCTAAAGGTACATATATAAAGAGCATTTATCTTTCAAGTACAATGAGTGCGGGTATTAAAATTGACCCCAAATCAGTTGAAGAAAACTAATTAAAATTATTGGACAATGAAAAAGGAAGATAAAGGCTTAATTATAGGTCAACTGACTGAGATCGTAAAGGAATATCCTAACTTTTATTTGACTGACATCGAAGCATTGGATGCTGAGAAAACCAGCAAATTGAGACGGGAATGTTTCAAGAAAGAGATCAAGTTGGTTGTTGTAAAGAATAACTTGCTTAAAAAGGCATTGGAAAATGTAGAAGGTGATTTCTCACCTCTGCAGGTTGCAATGAAAGGCAATACAGCTGTGATGTTCTCACAGACTGCTAATGCTCCCGCTCGTCTGATTAAGGAATTTACTAAAGATGCTAAAAAGGATGCTCCTGTTAAGCCGGAATTGAAAGCTGCCTATGTACAGGAAAGTTTCTATATCGGTGCAGAAAATCTCGAAGCCTTGGTAAATATCAAGAGCAAAAACGAACTTATCGGAGATGTTATCATGTTGTTGCAATCTCCGGCGAAGAACGTTATCTCTGCTCTTCAGTCATCAGGACAAACTATCCATGGTCTGTTGAAGACTTTGGAAGAAAGATAATTTTTTTAATTTACACAGATAAACAAACATTTAAATCATACAAAAATGGCAGATTTGAAAGCTTTTGCAGAACAATTAGTAAACCTGACCGTAAAAGAAGTTAGCGAACTGGCTACAATCCTGAAAGAAGAATATGGTATCGAACCTGCAGCTGCAGCTGTTGCTGTTGCTGGTCCTGCTGCCGGTGGCGCTGCTGCCGCTGCAGAAGAAAAAACTTCTTTTGACGTAGTATTGAAAGCAGCTGGTGCAAACAAGCTGGCTATCGTTAAGTTAGTAAAAGAATTAACTGGTCTTGGTTTGAAAGAAGCTAAAGATATGGTTGACGGTGCTCCTAGCGCTATCAAAGAAGGAATCGCTAAAGCTGATGCTGAAGCATTGAAGAAACAGTTGGAAGAAGCTGGAGCTGAAGTTGAGCTTAAATAGTATTTATAACCTGGTAATCAGGTGATTTGGTTAAGAGTCTCCCTTAAAGGAGATTCTTAACCTTTTTGTGTCTATAATTTCAATAAGTTCAATAAATTCCTTACTAGATGTCTTCAACAGCTGAAAACCAAAGAGTTAATTTTGCTTCGATCAAAAATCAGTTCCCATATCCGGACTTTCTCGAAGTACAATTGAAGTCATTCCAAGACTTTCTTCAACTTGACACACCTCCTGAAAAGAGAAAAAAGGAGGGATTGTATAAGGTATTTGCCGAGAATTTTCCGATAGCAGATACGCGTAACAATTTTGTGTTGGAGTTCTTAGATTACTATATAGATCCGCCTCGCTATACGATTGACGAATGTATTGCTCGCGGGTTAACCTATAGTGTGCCTTTAAAAGCGAAGTTAAAACTGTATTGTACAGACCCTGATCACGAGGATTTCGATACAGTGATACAGGACGTATATCTGGGCCCGATTCCGTATATGACGGAAAGGGGCACTTTCGTGATAAATGGTGCGGAGCGTGTTGTGGTTTCACAATTGCACCGTTCACCGGGTGTATTCTTTGGACAAAGTACACATGCCAATGGTACGAAGTTGTATTCAGCGCGTATCATTCCTTTTAAAGGTTCCTGGATCGAGTTTGCAACTGACATCAACAATGTGATGTATGCTTACATCGACCGTAAAAAGAAATTACCTGTAACAACCCTTTTAAGAGCTATTGGTTTTGAAAGCGATAAAGACATTCTCGAGATCTTTAATCTGGCTGAAGAAGTAAAAGTTTCGAAAGCTAACCTGAAGAAGCTGATCGGTCGTAAACTGGCTGCTCGTGTTTTGAAGACTTGGGTGGAAGATTTCGTAGATGAAGATACCGGTGAGGTTGTTTCTATTGAACGTAATGACGTTATCATCGACCGTGAGTCGGTTCTCGATAGCGACAATATTGAGGCTATTCTGGAATCTGGCACGCAAAACATTCTATTACATCGTGAGGACCAGAATCTTTCAGATTATGCTATCATCTATAATACGCTTCAGAAAGACCCTAGTAACTCTGAAAAGGAAGCTGTCCTGTATATTTATCGTCAGTTGCGAAATGCAGAACCTGCAGATGAAGCAAGTGCCCGTGAAGTTATTCAGAACCTGTTCTTCTCTGAAAAGCGTTATGATTTAGGTGAAGTTGGCCGTTACAGAATTAATAAGAAGTTGAACCTTACTACCAGCGATGATATTAAGGTTTTGACAAAAGAAGATATAATCGAGATCATCAAGTATCTGATTGAGTTGATCAACTCGAAAGCGATCGTTGATGATATCGACCATTTGAGCAACCGTCGTGTGCGTACAGTGGGCGAACAGCTGTACAACCAGTTCGGTATTGGTTTGGCTCGTATGTCTCGTACGGTTCGTGAACGTATGAATGTACGCGATAATGAAGTGTTTACTCCGATTGATTTGATTAACGCGAAGACTATTTCTTCTGTCGTTAACTCATTCTTCGGAACGAATGCTTTGTCTCAGTTTATGGACCAGACAAATCCACTGGCTGAAATTACGCATAAACGTCGTTTGTCTGCATTGGGACCGGGTGGTCTGTCTCGTGAACGTGCTGGATTTGAGGTTCGTGACGTACACTATACGCATTATGGTCGTCTTTGTCCAATTGAAACTCCTGAGGGACCGAACATCGGTTTGATCTCTTCTTTGTGTGTATATGCTAAGATTAACGATCTTGGTTTTATCTCTACTCCGTACCGTAAGGTTGTTGATGGTAAGGTGGACTTTTCTGAGGAAGGTTTACAATATTACACTGCAGAAGAAGAAGAAGAATTGACGATTGCCCAAGGGAATGCTCCATTGGATGATAACGGCAAGTTTGTTCGTGATAGAGTGAAAGCTCGTTTTGAAGCTGATTTCCCGGTTGTGCCTCCTACGGAGATCGATTTGATGGACGTTGCTCCACAGCAGATTGCTTCTATTGCGGCTTCTTTGATTCCGTTCTTGGAACATGACGATGCTAACCGTGCATTGATGGGATCTAACATGATGCGCCAGGCTGTTCCTTTGCTGCGTACGGATGCTCCAATCGTTGGTACAGGTATCGAAGCGCAGGTTGCTCGTGATTCACGTACCCAGATCATGGCTGAACGTGAGGGAGAAGTTGTATTTGTGGATGCAACTTGTATCAAGATCAAATATGACCGCTCGGAAGATGAAGAATTCGTAAGTTTCGAAGATGCGGTTAAGACATACAATATTCCGAAGTGGCGTAAGACTAACCAAAGTACGACTGTCGATCTGCGTCCGATCTGTCATCGTGGTCAGCGTGTGAAGGCAGGTGATATCCTGACGGAAGGTTATTCTACTCAGAATGGTGAGTTGGCCTTGGGACGTAACGTGAAAGTGGCATATATGCCGTGGAAGGGTTACAACTATGAGGATGCTATCGTTTTGAACGAACGTATGGTCCGTGAAGACTTCTTTACTTCAGTTCACGTTGACGAATACATTTTGGAGGTTCGTGAAACGAAACGTGGTATGGAAGAGTTGACTTCCGATATCCCGAATGTCAGCGAAGAAGCGACTAAGGATTTGGATGAAAGAGGTATTGTCCGTGTGGGTGCTCGTATTGAACCGGGTGATATTTTAATTGGTAAGATTACTCCGAAGGGTGAATCTGATCCTTCTCCAGAGGAAAAATTGCTTCGTGCAATTTTCGGCGATAAGGCTGGTGATGTGAAAGATGCTTCTTTGAAAGCAACCCCGTCTCTTCGTGGTGTAGTTATTGAAACTGCTTTATTCTCGAAAGCCATCAAGAAGCGTAAGTCCAGACTGACAGACAAGGCTATTCTTCCTAAATTGGATGAGGAATACGAAATGAAGATGGCTGACCTGAAGAACTTGTTGGTTGATAAACTGTTGGTTTTGACTAATGGTAAGGTTTCTCAGGGAGTTAAAGACTATATGAATACAGAGATTATTGCGAAGGGAGTTAAGTTCTCTCGCAAGGCTCTGGAAGAATTGGATTATAATTCTATCCAAGTAAGTAAATGGACTGCCGATGCTGATAAGAACGAACTTATCAAGCAGGTGATTCTGAATTATTTGAAGAAATATAAGGAACTGGATGCTGAGTTGAGACGTAAGAAATTTGATCTTACGATCGGCGATGAACTGCCTACTGGTATTGTTCAGATGGCTAAGGTTTACATTGCTAAGAAACGTAAGATCCAGGTTGGGGATAAGATGGCCGGTCGTCATGGTAACAAGGGTATTGTTTCCAAGATCGTCCGTCAGGAAGATATGCCATTCCTTGAAGATGGAACTCCGGTTGATATCTGTTTGAATCCGCTGGGTGTACCTTCTCGTATGAACTTAGGACAGATTTTTGAAGCTGTGTTAGGTTGGGCAGGCCGGACGATGGGGGTTAAATTTGCTACTCCTATCTTTGATGGTGCAACATTAGATGATATGAATGAATGGACGGACAAAGCCGGATTACCCCGTTACGGTAAGAGCTACTTGTATGACGGTGGAACAGGTGAACGTTTTGACCAGCCGGCTACAGTGGGTGTTACTTACTTCCTGAAGTTGGGTCACATGGTTGACGATAAGATGCATGCTCGTTCAATCGGTCCGTACTCTCTTATTACTCAGCAGCCTCTGGGTGGTAAGGCACAGTTTGGTGGTCAGCGTTTCGGAGAGATGGAAGTTTGGGCACTGGAAGCTTTCGGTGCTGCACATGTTCTTCAGGAAATTCTTACGATCAAATCTGACGACGTTGTTGGACGTTCTAAGGCTTACGAAGCAATTGTGAAAGGTGATCCGATGCCACAACCGGGTATCCCTGAATCTCTGAACGTATTGCTGCACGAGCTGAGAGGTCTTGGTTTAAGCTTTACTCTGGATTAATTCAAAAACAATATAAGTAGATGAGTTTCGGCTCATCTACTTACTCATTGATAACTCTTTATAAATAAAAAATATGGCCTTTAGAAAAGAAAACAAGATAAAGAGTAACTTTTCAAAAATAACCATCGGTCTGGCTTCCCCTGAAGAGATTCTTGAGAACTCTAGTGGTGAAGTTTTAAAACCGGAAACGATTAATTATCGTACGTACAAACCTGAGCGTGACGGTCTTTTCTGTGAGCGTATTTTCGGTCCTATCAAGGACTATGAATGCCATTGCGGTAAATACAAGCGTATTCGTTATAAAGGTATTGTCTGCGATCGTTGCGGGGTAGAAGTTACAGAGAAAAAAGTACGTCGTGAACGTATGGGACACATTCATTTGGTTGTACCTGTTGCTCATATCTGGTATTTTCGTTCCCTGCCCAATAAAATCGGTTACTTGTTAGGCTTGCCGACCAAGAAACTGGATTCTATTATCTATTACGAACGTTATGTCGTGATTCAGCCGGGTTGTGTAGACACTATTGCTGAATTGGACTTGCTTTCGGAAGAAGAATATTTGCAGATTCTGGATAACCTGCCAAAGGAAAACCAGATGTTGGAAGATACGGATCCGAATAAGTTCATCGCAAAGATCGGTGCTGAAGCCATCTATGATTTGTTGGCTCGTCTGGACCTAGATTCTTTGTCTTACGAATTGCGCCATCGTGCAAGCACAGACGGTTCGCAACAGCGTAAGAACGAAGCATTGAAACGTTTACAGGTTGTTGAGTCCTTCCGTGCATCCAGAGGGCGTAACAAACCGGAATGGATGATCGTGAAGGTTGTACCTGTTATCCCTCCAGAACTGCGTCCGTTGGTTCCGTTGGATGGTGGCCGTTTCGCTACTTCCGATTTGAATGATTTGTATCGTCGTGTTATTATCCGTAATAACCGTCTGAAACGATTAATCGATATTAAAGCTCCCGAAGTTATTTTACGTAATGAAAAACGTATGCTTCAGGAAGCTGTGGATTCTTTGTTTGATAACTCTCGTAAATCGAGTGCTGTTAAGACAGATGCTAACCGTCCGTTGAAGTCTCTCTCCGACAGTTTGAAAGGTAAACAAGGTCGTTTCCGTCAGAACCTGTTGGGTAAACGTGTTGACTATTCGGCCCGTTCGGTTATCGTTGTAGGTCCTGAATTGAAGATGCATGAATGTGGTCTGCCAAAGAATATGGCAGCCGAACTTTATAAGCCTTTCGTGATCCGTAAATTGATTGAACGCGGTATCGTAAAAACGGTTAAGTCTGCTAAGAAGATCGTCGACCGTAAGGAGCCGGTGGTTTGGGATATTTTGGAATACGTAATGAAAGGACATCCGGTATTGCTGAACCGTGCACCGACACTGCACCGTTTGGGTATTCAGGCATTCCAGCCAAAGTTGATCGAAGGTAAAGCTATTCAGTTGCACCCGTTGGCATGTACGGCATTCAACGCCGACTTCGACGGTGACCAGATGGCTGTTCACTTGCCTTTAGGAAACGAGGCCGTATTGGAAGCACAGATGTTGATGCTTGCTTCTCATAACATTCTGAATCCGGCTAACGGTGCACCTATTACTGTTCCTTCCCAGGATATGGTGTTAGGTTTGTACTACATAACCAAAATGCGCAAGGGAACACAAGGTGAAGGTCTTGTTTTCTATGGGCCGGAAGAAGCAACGATCGCATATAATGAAAAGAAAGTGGATATCCATGCTCCGATCAAAGTATATGTGAACGACATAGATAAGGAAGGTAATCCGGTTAAGAAAATGGTCGAAACTTCTGTCGGGCGTTTGATGGTCAATGAATTTGTTCCGGAAGAAGTCGGTTATATTAATGAAGTATTGGGTAAAAAAGCTCTCCGTGATATCATCGGTAAGGTGATCAAGGCTTGTGGTGTTGCCCGTACGGCTCAGTTCTTGGATGATATCAAGAATCTGGGTTATTATATGGCTTTCAAAGGTGGTTTGTCCTTCAACTTGGCTGACGTTCTGATCCCACCTGAAAAAGAGGCGTTGGTGAAAGAAGGTTATGACGAAGTTGAACAGATTATGAACAACTATAACATGGGGTTCATTACCAACAACGAACGTTATAACCAGATTATTGATACTTGGACACATGTTAACAGCAAGTTGTCCGATACATTGATGAAGCAGTTGACTGCTGATAATGATGGTTTCAACTCTATCTATATGATGATGGATTCTGGAGCCCGTGGTTCTAAAGAACAGATTCGTCAGTTGTCCGGCATGCGTGGTTTGATGGCAAAACCGCAGAAAAGTGGTGCAGAAGGTGGTCAGATTATTGAAAACCCGATCCTTTCTAACTTTAAAGAAGGTCTGTCCGTGTTGGAGTATTTTATCTCTACTCACGGTGCTCGTAAAGGTTTGGCCGATACAGCTTTGAAGACTGCTGATGCTGGTTATTTGACTCGTCGTCTGGTTGACGTATCGCATGATGTGATCATTAATGAAGAAGATTGTGGTACGTTGCGTGGTTTGGTTTGTACGGAATTGAAGAACAATGATGAAGTGATCGCTAGTCTGGGTGAACGTATCTTGGGGCGTGTTTCCGTTCATGATGTTATTCATCCGTTGACAGGAGAAGTAATCGTTCGGGCCGGTGAAGAAATTCGTGAAGATGCGGCTAAAAAGATCGAAGATTCTCCGATCGAAAGTGTTGAAATCCGCTCTGTATTGACTTGTGAATCCAAGAAAGGTGTTTGTGCGAAATGTTATGGCCGTAATCTGGCTACGAACCAGATGGTTCAGAAAGGTGAGGTTGTGGGTGTTATCGCAGCACAGTCAATCGGTGAACCGGGTACTCAGCTGACACTGCGTACATTCCACGTCGGTGGTATCGCATCTAACGTGGCAACAGAAAACAGTATCACTTCTAAATATGACGGTGTTCTGGAAATCGAAGAACTTCGTGCTGTGGATAGCGAAGAAAACGGTAAGAAATTCCAGGTTGTTGTCAGCCGTTTGGCTGAACTCCGTATTGTCGATCCGACAACGAAGATCGTATTACTGGCTCACAATATTCCTTATGGTTCCAAATTGTTCTTCAAGAATGGAGATACAATCAAGAAGGGGGATGTTATTATCGAATGGGACCCGTTCAACGCCGTTATCGTATCGGAAGTTTCCGGTAAGATCGAATTCGAAAGTTTGGTTGAAAATGTTACTTACAATGTTGAAAGTGACGAAACGACCGGTTTGAAAGAAAAGATCATTATCGAATCTAAAGATAAGACAAAAGCTCCGGCTGCACACATCGTGGATGAAAACGGAAACTATCTGAAGAATTATTCATTACCGTTGGGTGCACACGTTGTAAAAGACGAGGGCGATGTGGTTAAGGCTGGTGAGGTTCTGGTTAAGATTCCGCGTGCAGTAAGTAAAGCCGGTGATATTACTGGTGGTTTGCCTCGTGTAACGGAATTGTTTGAGGCTCGTAACCCGTCTAACCCGGCTGTCGTTTCTGAAATCGATGGTGAAGTTGGTTTCGGCAAGATCAAGCGTGGTAACCGTGAAATTACTGTTACATCCAAATTGGGTGAAGTAAAGAAATATATGGTGCCTCTGTCCAAGCAACTGCTTGTTCAGGAAAATGACTACATTCGTGCTGGTATGCCTCTGTCTGATGGTGCGACTACTCCGTCTGATATCCTGGCAATCATGGGACCGACGGCTGTTCAGGAATATATCGTAAATGAAATCCAGGACGTATACCGTCTGCAGGGTGTAAAAATTAACGATAAGCATTTCGAGGTAATCGTTCGTCAGATGATGCGTAAGGTTGAAATCATCGATCCGGGAGATACTCGCTTCTTGGAACAGCAGGTGGTTGATAAGCTGGAGGTAATGGATGAAAACGATCGTATCTGGGGCAAGAAGGTTGTGACGGATCCGGGAGATTCTCAGACATTGCAGGCAGGTCAGATCGTTACTGTCCGTAAGTTGAGAGATGAGAATAGTATGCTGAAACGTCGTGACTTGAAATTGGTTGAAGTCCGTGATGCAGTTCCTGCTACGGCTAACCAGATTCTTCAGGGTATTACTCGTGCCGCTTTGCAGACAAACAGCTTTATGTCTGCCGCATCTTTCCAGGAAACAACTAAAGTGCTGAATGAAGCTGCTATCAATGGAAAAGTGGATCGTCTGGAAGGTTTGAAAGAAAACGTTATCTGCGGTCATTTGATTCCTGCCGGTACAGGCCAGCGTGATTTCGACAAATTGGTTGTCGGTGCTAAAGATGAGTTCGAACGTATCTTTGCAAATCGTAAGAATGTCGTAGATTTCAATACTATGGACAGAGACGATGAGTAAAATGCGGAATAAATAAAAGAGAAGGGTTACCGATATTCGGTAGCCCTTTTTTATTTTCTGTTATTTGTTTAATAAAATCAGAGTCCTTATATTTGTGTATTATCTTGATAATTAAAATAAATCATATATGAAGAAAGTACTATTTTATTTGTTCACCCTTTTGATCTCGACGAATATTGTTTTTGCTGAACATCTTGATAATGAAATGAATGTGATGTCTTTTAATATTCGCATGAGTACAAAGTCTGATGGGGCTAACTGGTGGGAGTATAGGAAAGACCTGGCTGCCAATGTGATCAAGTTTTATGATGTCGATATGTTTGGTGCGCAAGAAGTCTTGCATAATCAGTTGACGGATTTATTGGACCGTTTGCCGGACTATGGTTATGTCGGGGTGGGGCGTGAAGATGGTAAGACAAAAGGTGAATATTCTCCTATCCTTTACAGAAAGGATCGTTTCTCTGTTGTCAAAAGTGGCAATTTCTGGCTGGCGGAAGATATGAATGCCGTGGGCAAAAAAGGCTGGGATGCCGCTTGTGAGCGTGTTGCGACTTGGGCGATATTCAAAGATAAGAAATCCGGAAAAGAGTTTTTCTTTCTGAACACTCATTTGGATCACATGGGACAGGTTGCTCGTCATGAAGGGGCTTCTTTAGTCTTAAAGCAGGTGAAGTTGCTTTCCAGAAATCTACCGGTGATTGTTACTGGTGACTTTAATGCTGTTCCGACTGATGATCCGATTAAAGTTTTAACAGACGAAAAAGATCCGCGACATTTGACACATGCCCGTACATTGGCTCCTTTGTGCTACGGACCTGAGTGGACTTTCCACGATTATGGGCGTGTTCCTTTGGACGAACGTGTATGGATTGATTATATCTTTGTAAAAGGTAATGTCAAAGTACTTCGTCATGGTGTTTTGGCTGAAAGTCTGGATAACTTATATCCTTCAGACCATTGTCCTGTTATATCGAGAATAATTGTTCAGTAAATGTTATGGGTTCCGTAGATGTATTAAGAGAAATTACGCCGCTTTCACCGGAAGATTGTTTTCTGGTGATGCAGCGACCTAAGCGTAGTTTTTCCTATCCGCTTCATGTGCATCCGGAATTTGAACTGAACTATTTGGAGAATGCTGCTGGCGCGATTCGAATCGTTGGTGATTCGGTGGAGGAGATGGAAGAGCTTGATCTGTTATTGGTTGCAGGTGGAGCCAAGCATGCTTATTCAAATCACAAATGTCTGAGTACGGATATTTTGGAAATAACAATTCAGTTCCATGCCTCTCTTTTTGATAGTTTTATCAACAAGCGTCATTTCAAGACTATAAAAGATATGTTTGAGAAAGCCTCGTGCGGTCTTGTCTTTAGCCGTGAAATGATTTTGCGTATTCAACCCGAACTTAAAAAGCTATCGAGTGATAAACCGGATTCGTTTCACAATTTATTACGTTTGATAGAAATACTCAAGACTTTGTCGTTAGATGAAAAGGCACGCAAGTTAAATGCTATCAATACTGTAGAAAACTTTAGCAATATAGATAATGATCGTCTGGATACGATCATGTTGTTTTTGCATGAAAATTATCAGCGTCCGGTTTTATTGTCCGAACTTGCTTCGTTAATAAATATGAGCGAAGCGTCGCTTACTCGGTTTCTGAAAAAGTGGACGGGAAAAACTTTTATCGACAATTTGAATGACATTCGTATAGCTGAAGCGGTTTGCCGACTGATTGACACAAGTGATACAATAGCAGAAATATGCTATAAATCTGGTTTTAATAACTTATCGAATTTCAATCGGGCTTTTAAGCGACGAAAAGGTAATACTCCTACCGAATATCGTGAAAAATATGCACGTACTCGTTTTAGGATTTAAAACATGATTTTAAACTAATTTGCAAAATAAATGAATTATCTGTGACGGAATAGTATCATATAATGATAAAATAGTATTTGGTGGTTAATTGTATGAGGCATATCTTTGTAACGTTGAATAAACAATGAAATTACTAAGACGAATTGCCTTAGTTTAAGCGTCGAGATTATAGAATATTAAACACAATAAGGTATTTTTTTTACATTGGTCTAAAGAATTGAGAATTAAAAACACAACTGAAAAAGGGCTGCCTGTGAAGGTAGCCCTTTTTATTTGATACTATTCCGATTTTAATATGTATATTTGTCTTGGAATATTTATAATCAAATAATAAGAATATGGAAAATAACAAACCGACAAATGAGATTCAAGTAGAGCTGTCAGAAGAGATGGCTCAGGGAACGTATGCAAATCTGGCAATTATATCACATTCTTCATCCGAGTTCATATTGGATTTTATCCGCGTTGTGCCGGGTGCTCCGAAGGCACAGGTGAAAAGTCGTGTCATCCTGACTCCGGACAATGCAAAACGACTGTTGTTTGCTTTGCAAGATAATCTGGCAAAGTTTGAAGAACAAGCAAATGGTAAGACTGCCAAATTTGAAGATTTTGTTCCTCCCATCGGAGGTGTGAAAGGGGAAGCCTGATTATCCTGGACAGAAAATAAAAAAGTCCGTTCCTAAGGAGCGGACTTTTTTATTTGTAAGTGTGTGATTATCCGAGTCTCTTGTTTATAACGATATGACCGATATAACCCAGAATAATGACTCCTAAACCGGTAAGAAGAATAGTATTTGACAATCCTCCGTTAATTGCCGGTACAGCCAAAATGATAACACCGATAAGGAGTACGATTACCCCCAGATTTTTCAATAATTCGTTCATGGTGATAGATATTTTATATATTATTTTTTTTCTACCGCAAATAAAGCAATAATAACCCGATTGCAAAAATATTTTGGGACAAAAATGATGAAACCATTGAATTTAGCTTTTATATTTGTGAAATAATACAGTTATATATGCTACGGATACTTTATATGCTCTATTTATGGCTGTTTGTGGTTCCTGTTTTTGTGGCATTGACCATACTGACAGCCCTTACGGTTATTGTTGGTTGCCTATTAGGCGGGGAAAGAATATTTGCTTATTATCCGGGAATGATTTGGTCATGGCTGACTTGCCATTTGGCCCTTTGCCCGGTGAAGGTGAAAGGACGGGAAAATATAGACCGGAAGAAATCGTACGTATTTGTTGCCAACCATCAAGGCGCTTTCGACATATTCCTTATATATGGTTTTTTGGGTGTACCGATCAAGTGGGTGATGAAAGCCGGTATTGCCAAAATCCCGTTTGTGGGAGCTGCTTGCCGGGCTGCAGGTTTTATTTTTGTCGATAATTCGACACCGAAAGCTGCCGCCCGTAGCGTGTTGGAGGCGGAACGTAGCCTGAAGAACGGAACGTCGGTGGTGGTATTCCCGGAAGGTTCACGTACTTATAACGGAAAGATGATCCGTTTTAAGAAAGGAGCTTACCAGATGGCAGCCGACCAGCATTTACAGATTGTCCCGATCACCTTGAACGGACCTTTTGACGTATTGCCGATCGGTTCGTTGAATATTCACCGTCACAAGATGGAAATGGTCATTCATCCGCCTATCCCGACCGAAGGGATGGATGCTTCCCATAAAGGATTGCAGCAGATGGCTGACAAAACACAAGACATCATTGCGTCAGCCTTATGGGAGCAATATAAATAATCTATTTCCAGGATTTTAAAATGCCGCGTTTGCAGACACTCAGACTGAACCCGACGTTATCCCCATAGAGTGAACCTGCATCTGCGGCCACAGCTCCTGTGAATTCCCAACCTTGCAGGCGTGGATGGCGATATTTGACTTCCACCTGTCCGGAATTGCTTCTTTTGTTATTCAGAAACGGGGCGTAAGGTTTTCCCCAGCTATTCATGAGTGTGTATCTGAGGCGATAGGAAACCATTGGCGACAGGTCTCCTTCAAATGCCAAATGCCAGGCACGTACACGTGTATTCTTGAAATCTATATCCCCGTTCGTATTGTATTGGGGGGAAGTCAGAAGCGGTGATCCTATACCTTGTCCGAAATAGGAAGAACCGGTTATGTATTCTATATTATTGTAATAATCATCTCCGCCACCACCCGGACCTTGATATTTGTCATGATCGAAGATGATAAAATGGAACGGTCCGCTCTGATTGCGGGTGACCAAATATTCCGTTACAACCTTTTTTAGCCAGGGAAGGCGTGGCAAATCCAACTGTGCTCCCCAAAGTCCGTCTGTCCCGTTCACGAATATCATTCCGGATTTATCTTCGAAATAATGCTGATGATAAGCTGCCAGTTTCCAGTTCGGCATCGTATATTCCAGTTTGAAATCGTACGAACCGAAATGATTGCCAAGCACGTTGACCTGGTCCGACAGAGTTGCATTGTCTCCGCCTTCGCTACCACAAACTACCCGGATAAAATCTTTCAGGGAGTGAGGTTGTACACCTATTCTCGGATTGCTGGATGTTCCACCCCATTGCGCCCAGTGTTGCACGCCGATAATACCGGAAAGCGGGAATTTGTTTTGCGTGTCCTTGATGCGGACGTAAAAAGATTTATGATGCCAAAGGACGTTCTTTATATAGGTTTGTTTTCCATTGGAGAAATCTTCCAGATATTTGGTATCGAAAGACTTGCCTACCGCAAAATCTCCTTTCACCTGCATCCAACCCTTTGTGAGCGGAACGACGGTGAATTCCGGCATACTCAGTTTTATTTCCGGAATCGGGCGTGCGTTGGAGGAGAGAACCATGTCACCGGAACTAAGGGAATGATCCCAAAGCGAATGCCGGTTTTCTTTGCTCCCCACACTCAGAAGCATACTTTTATATCCTAACTCGGCATATATCTGTTGGATATACACATTACGGTAACGGGGTACGACAGCTACAATGTCCAGCCCTGCACTCCAGCGAAATCCCTTTCCAAAATGTTGTTGATGAAAAACTCCAGCGTTGAGATAGCCGTTATTGGCGTCTAGGGGAACTACCCCGTACCGATTGCTCACCATCCAGAACGGAGTTGTCGATCCGCTGCTGGCCGATCCGAAAACTTCGGCTTTATATGAGGTTGCATCTTCTGCTTCTTCCGTCTGTGCAAAAGTATTTGCAGCATGGAGAAGAGTGGCAACTGCAATGATTGTCTGTAAGGCTTTCATTCCATATTTATTTTAACCGGACAAAGGTAAGGATTAAAACTTACCGGCGGATATCTCATTTCGAAAAGAAGTATAAGCATTCTGAAAATACAAATATCAGAATAATCAATGTTTATTTTCCTGGCAACCAGTCGAACACTGTGCGATATACATGGTCGCGCGAGTCTTTTTCAGAGAGTATCAAGTCATGAATCCCGTTCTGTATCGTGTCACGTGTAACATAATTGCCTAATTTCTGTCCGTATTTTTGAATATCGTGTATGTCCAGCACGATGTCGGAAGACAGATATTCGTTATTCCATTCTTTTGTTTCCGGGAACGACTTGTTTGACGACATCACCAGTACCGGACAGTCCAGGCCGATCCCTTTCTGCACTGTTTTCTGCGCTTCTTGTATGGCGTTTATCCATCCGGCTTTTTTCGGATGGCCGTTAATCATCTTCCAGTCCGTATTATATACCCATTCCCCTTTGAATTGTTTGAGCAGACTATGAGCATACGAAGCATCCCCGTATCCTTGTACGGTCAGGTTAGGAAATAGTTTCCCTATACAGGAAACTACAGGGATCACGATTTTTTCCATCATCCATCCGAAATTCCAGTCCAGAAAGGGGCTGTTCAATATCAATCCGTCGACAGGAAGTTTACCTTTTTTGCTGTCCAGATAATACGGGGTAATCAATCCACCGGTAGAATGTGCCATCAGCAATATTTTGTCATTCCCCTCTTCCTTAATAATGGCAAGGGCAGTATCGAGGTCTGCAAAATACTCTTTCAAGCTTTTGCAGAAGAAAGGATTCTGGTTCGGCAGTATCGAGCGTCCGTACTTGCGGAGGTCCATAGCATAAAAGTTATAACCGTGGGCATTCACGCTGTCACCCAATTGTTTCTGAAAAAAATAGTCATTGTAGCCATGTATATACAAGATTGCCTGTTTGGCCTCCGGTAACTGTGGCTTCTTGACAAGCGTGCAGACGACTTTCCCCTCGTAGTCATCCGGCATCTGAATGGTCCGGCGCAGATAATTATCGCCCAGTATGTCCGGGACGTATTGAGCGTAAATTGTAGATATGAAGAGCTGTGATAAGATTGTAAAATATAGTTTTCGTGTCATATCGTTTTTAATTTCTTTATTATAACGCATTCGTCCTGATGTTTGTTGCAGATAACCGATTGCAAAGATATCGATTTTTATGAATTCGTATTGGTCGCTCTACCTGTTTTCATTATCAATGACAACACGAAGGTAGGGCCTCGCAACAGGCAGGAATACGGTTTGGGGAATATCGGCGAAGATCGGTGCGGTAACAGGTAGGAAAAGGTAGAATATAGATGCCATTATATTTTGAATATCACTAATTATTGCTTATCTTTACGGGACGATAAAACGATGGGGATTACGATGATGAATGAATTCGAAGTCAGGAGTTACGGGGGGAGGAATTGGCGGTCCTTTACAGTTCTGATTTGATGTCGGTATCGGCAGGGAAACGGTTGTCCCAATGGGTAGGGGTAAACCCGGAGCTAAAGACAGAGCCACGGGGAAACGATTGAAGGAAAGGGAAGAAGATGTAGACTCCCCCTACAGGTGAGGACGATCGTGCAATATCCGGGTGAGCCTTGAAATAAGGGACTTCTGTGTACGAAACAAGGGACTTTGGCGTGTCAAACCAAGAAGTTCGGGAGGTAAAAGACCGGACTTCCGGATGCGAAAGAAGGGATTTTTCTCGTTCCTGTCGTGTCTTTGCCGGTTTAAAGAGGGGCAAGGAAATGAGCTTATATATATATTAATATATTTATTTTAAGATGTAGGATTGAACCACAATGAACGGAAAACCTCTGTAAGCTACTTGTAATGAGTTGTTTATATTGAGCCATTGACTGCACCTTTTTTATTAGAGGTGAACTGTTTGGTTTAGAGCCTGTTTAAATTATATTCAATAATAATCTTATAGTAGGCAATTTAATCATTTCCTCTGCCGGATAAAACGTTAATTCATGGCTTCGGCAGAGTTTTCTATTCTGATTTGCTACTGAGCTTACTAGGATAAACATAATTGAGGTTGCTCTGAAAAGATAAAAGTTTTTGTTTGCAGAATAAAAAAAAGTTCCTACCTTTGCACCGCAAAAAATATTTAGTAATAACAATACAAAACAGCGTTTTATGAACAATTACGAAACCGTTTTCATTTTGACTCCCGTTTTGTCTGACGCTCAGATGAAGGAAGCGGTAGAAAAATTCACGAACCTCCTGAAAGAACAGGGTGCTGAAATCGTGAACGAAGAAAATTGGGGTTTGCGCAAATTAGCTTATCCTATCGACAAGAAAACAACAGGCTTCTACCAGTTGGTTGAATTCAAGGCAAATCCGGAAACAATCGCTACACTGGAAATTAACTTCCGTCGTGACGAACGTGTGATTCGCTTCCTGACTTTCCGCCAGGACAAATATGCAGCAGAATATGCAGCAAAGAGAAGAAGTTTGAAATCATCTAAAGAAACAGTAAAGGAGAATTAATCATGGCAGCAACTCAATCAGAAATCAGATATTTGACTCCGCCTTCAGTAGACGTTAAAAAGAAAAAATATTGCCGTTTTAAAAAGAATGGCATCAAGTATATCGATTACAAAGATCCTGAATTCTTGAAGAAATTCCTGAACGAACAGGGTAAGATTCTTCCGCGTCGTATCACTGGTACTTCTTTGAAATTCCAGCGTCGTGTCGCTCAGGCTGTTAAAAGAGCTCGTCATTTGGCGTTGCTTCCTTACGTAACCGATTTAATGAAATAATAAAAGAGAGGAGACAGAATATGCAAGTTATTTTGAAAGAAGACGTAATCAACTTAGGTTACAAGGACGATATCGTAACGGTTAAAGACGGTTACGGACGTAACTTTCTAATCCCCACGGGTAAAGCAGTTATCGCATCTGAGTCTGCAAAGAAAGTATTGGCTGAAAACTTGAAACAACGTGCTCACAAGTTGGCTAAGATCAAAGAGGATGCTCAGGCTTTGGCTGCTAAGTTGGAAGGCGTTGCCCTGACAATCGGTGCTAAGACAAGCTCTACAGGTACGATCTTCGGTTCTGTAACGAATATCCAAGTGGCTGATGCATTGGCAAAAGCCGGTTTCGAGGTAGACCGTAAGATTATCTATATCAAGGAATCTGTTAAGGAAGTTGGCAATTACAAAGCTACCTTGAAACTTCACAAAGAAGTATCGGTAGAAGTTCCTTTTGAAGTAGTTTCTGAATAATCCTATACCGGATCTATAAATGGAAAGGGCGATTCCTTGCGAATTGCCCTTTTTTTATTTCAGATCAGCCCAGTTTAACTCATCAAAAAACATTACATTTGTCCCGAATTTGCAAGAAATTTTTAAAGTGGTAAAAAGAACTTTTCTATATATCAATTTGGTGATAGCCTTGTTTTTTGTTTTACCTGTGTCGCAGGCAAAGGAAAAGACGTTTACGGTGGTGATCGATGCCGGGCATGGGGGGAAAGACCCTGGTGCGCGTGGTTCGTCCATCAATGAAAAGGCTATTAATCTGGCGGTAGCTCTTAGGCTCGGTAGCCTGATATCGGAAAAGCATGATGATGTGAAAGTCATTTATACACGCAAAACGGATGTCTTCATCGAATTGGACGAGAGAGCGAATATCGCCAACCGGAATAAGGCGGACCTGTTTATCTCCATTCATACGAATGCGGTGAAGAGAGGCAGTTCCGTATCGGGAACGGAGACTTATACATTAGGTTTGGCCCGTACGGATGAGAATCTGGAAGTCGCTATGCGCGAAAACTCAGCAATCCTTTTGGAAGATAATTATCTGCAGAAGTATGAAGGTTTCGATCCGACTTCTTCCGAATCGTATATTATTTTCGAATTTATGCAGAATAAGCATATGGAGCAGAGCATTAGCCTGGCTTCGGAGGTGCAGAAATGTTTTGCTTCGGCCAAGCGTAATAACAGGGGAGTGCGGCAGGCGGGTTTCCTTGTGCTGCGTAAGACGAGCATGCCGAGTATTCTTGTGGAATTAGGGTATATCTCGAATCCTGCGGAAGAACGCTTCATGAGAACGAAGGAAGGGCAAAACAAACTGGCAACCGCCATTTATAATGCTTTTACAAAATATAAGTGGGAGTATGACCGCAAGCGCGGTGCGTTGGCGGGAAATGCAAGTGCTGCTCCTATATTGGAAGTTGTAGATAATATTGATGATAATCAACCGATTTCTGCGCCTCCTGGAAGCGAAGAGTATATTCGCCAAAAGAACAAGATGGAGGAGTCCAACCAGAGTCGCGTGTCCAAGTCGGCAGTCTCCGCGAAGCAAGCGGGTCGGGTTAAAAAGGGGCAAACGATTTATAAAATACAAATACTTACCTCAGATAAAAAACTTTCTTCCGGTTCTAAATTGTTTAAAGGATATAAGAATGTCGATTACTTTATTGAGAAAGGCATTTACAAGTATACATACGGCGAGACGACAAGTTTCGATTCTATCCGCAAGTTGCGCCGGCGGGTAGCGAAAGATTTTAAGGACGCTTTTATAGTCGCCTTTAAAGATGGAAAGAAAGTGAAATATTGATAGTAACAGAATTTATATTTATATATACAGAGAAGAAATGAAAAATGTATTCACCAAAGAAGCAAAGATCGGACTTGTGTTTATAGTCAGTCTGGCATTGCTATATTTAGGAATTAATTATTTGAAAGGGATCAATCTGTTTAAACCGACAAATCATTATGTGGTGGCTTGTACGAATGTAAAGGGAGTGACGGTTTCGAGTCCTGTATTTGTAGAAGGTTTTAAAGTCGGTCTGGTGCGTGAGATAGTTTATGACTATGATGCCGTCGATAAGATTTCGATCGATATCAGCCTGGAAGACCACATGAAAATTAATAAAGGCAGTTATATCACGATTGTGAACAGCTTCCTCGGTGGCGGTGAATTGCATATCCATCTGAACAAGTATGTGAACGACTATCTGAAGCCCGGTGATACGATCGAGGGGCGGATGGAGTCGGATATGATGCAATCCGTGCAGGAAAAGATTCTCCCGCAGGTGGAACTGCTCTTGCCGAAGATCGATTCGATTCTGGGCGGTTTGCAAACGCTGGTAAATCATCCGGCATTGGCCCAGTCTTTGAATAATATAGAGACAACGACTAATAGTCTGGCTGTTTCTTCCCGCCAGCTCAACCAGATGCTGAGCAAGGATGTGCCGGGCATTATGAGCGATCTGAAGGTCATCACCGGAAACTTTGCCGATGTCAGCACGGATTTGAAAAAACTGGATCTGGCAACGACCGTGAATGCGGTGAATGCAACATTGGATAACGTGGAACAGATGACGCGTAAGCTGAACTCAAAGGATAATAGTATGGGACTCCTGTTGAACGACCGTGCTCTTTACGATAACCTGAACAGTACGGCAGACAATGCCTCCAAGCTTTTGCTCGATTTGAGGCAGAACCCCAAAAGATATGTACATTTTTCTGTATTTTAAGATTGCATAAGATTTGTTGTACAAATCTGTTTATTTAGAATTATTCCAATTAAACGAAAAAATATAAAATACAGAAGTTTGACTTCTCTAAGGCCTTTAGATTGAGAAGTATAACTGGATCGAAAGGCCTTTTTTGAAGTCGGTTGCCAGAGATGGCAAGGAGCTAAAGAATGCTCTTAAACAAAGGTTTTTTGTGATTCTGATATTTTAAAATGAAGATATTCAGATTGTTGGAATTAACTGCCTGACAATAAACGGGATATTGAACAATCAAAAGTTCCAAACAAAATGATACTTTTTTTTTCGGAATTAATTTCTAAACTTTGTAGTCGTAAAAATAAAAATTGAAGTTGTAAGTAGAGTTGGGAGAGTAAAAAATCATGCAGACTGAATATCAAACTTTGTGGAATAAATGCCTCGCAGTCATTAAGGACATTGTCCCTGAGGCCGCTTTTAACACATGGTTCAAGCCTATCATACCATTATCATACGAGGATAATAAATTTACGATTCAAGTACCCAGCCAGTTCTTTTACGAGTATCTGGAAGAGAAGTATGTGAACGTATTGAAAGTTACTTTATATCGTGTGATAGGACAGGGTACGATATTGAACTATCGTATCAAAGTCGTTGATAAGGTAAAGGAAGATGGCATGATTACTTTACCTACCGGTAATGACGCTCCCCGTACCGGTAAGAAAAGTGCGGATATCCCTTCTCTATTCGAGTCTAAAGCTCGTCAGGATTGGGATTCTCATTTGAACCCTAAATACAACTTCGACAATTATTTTGAAGGGACAAGCAATCGTCTGGTCCGTTCTTCGAGCGAGGCTATCGCACAGGAACCGGGGAAGACCTTTAACCCGATGTTTGTATTCGGGGCGTCCGGTGTGGGAAAGACCCACTTATGCCATGCGATCGGTAACCGCATTCAGGAGATCCATCCGGAAAAGAAGGTGCTGTATATATCAGCCCACCTTTTTACCGTACAATACACGGAAGCCATCCGGAAAAATACGACAAATGATTTCATGTATTTTTATCAAGGCGTGGATGTGTTGATTTTGGACGATATCCAGGAACTGATCGGTAAAGATAAGACACAGAATACATTTTTCCATATATTCAATCACTTGCATCTGCTGGGCAAACAGTTGATCCTTACTTCCGATAAAGCTCCCGTCGATTTGCAGGGAATGGAGGAACGTTTGATTACCCGTTTGAAATGGGGGCTGACGGCAGAGCTGGATCGCCCGGATTTGGATTTGCGCAAGAAAATCCTGAAGAATAAGATCAGCCATGACGGTGTGGTGATTCCGGATGACGTGTTCAATTTTATTGCAAGCAACGTGACGGAGAATGTACGTGATGTGGAAGGTATCGTTGCGTCCTTGCTGGCTTATTCTACGGCGTTCAACCGGATGATCGACCTGCCCTTGACCAAACAGGTGGTGAGCCGCGTCGTAAAACTGGAAAAGAAGCAGGTGTCTGTGGAATCGATTCAGGATGTAGTCTGTAAATACTATAATCTGGAACTAGCCGCTATCCAGACCAACTCACGCAAGCGGGAAATCGTGCAGGCACGTCAGGTTACGATGTACCTGGCGAAGAAGTATACCGATAGTTCTTTTTCTCATATCGGGAAGATCGTCGGGAAGCGTGACCATGCAACCGTCTTGCATGCCTGTAAGACGGTAAGGGACCAGATCGAAACGAATAAATCTTTCCGTTCTTCGGTAGAAGAGATCGAGGCTTTGCTCAAGGCTTGATTTGATGATATATTTATATGAAAGGATGCGCTTCCGGGTTGCGTCCTTTTTCTATTTTGAGAAAATCTTATTGTAGTGTCGGTTCTCTTTTTGGAAAACTTTTTGAATTGAAAGAAAAGGTAAACTATTGATAAATAGCATGGTTGGTCTATGGAAGGGAGAACTTGTCGACAATGTATATTTTCTTTATTGAATAATTTGGCTAATCCATAAACAATGCTTAAACTTGCACATCATTAAACTTAAAACAATCGTGAATCGTAAAACTTACACCTTCGATGAAGCGTTTAAAGCTTCACTGGACTACTTTACCGGTGACGAATTGGCCGCAAAAGTATGGGTAAATAAGTATGCCTTGAAGGATGCATTCGGAAATATCTATGAGGAGTCTCCCGTAGACATGCATCACCGCTTGGCAAGTGAAATTGCCCGTGTAGAAAAGAAGTATCCTAACCCTCTGTCGGAAGAGGAACTCTTTGCCCTGTTTGATCATTTCCGTTACATCGTGCCGCAAGGAAGCCCGATGACGGGAATTGGCAATGATTTTCAAATTGCCTCACTCTCTAACTGTTTTGTAATCGGATTGGATGGAGATGCCGATTCATATGGTGCGATTATTCGAATTGATGAGGAACAAGTGCAGTTGATGAAACGTCGTGGCGGTGTTGGTCACGATTTATCACATATTCGTCCGAAAGGATCTCCTGTTAAGAACTCGGCGTTGACATCGACCGGATTGGTTCCTTTTATGGAACGTTACTCAAATTCAACCCGCGAAGTGGCCCAGGACGGCCGTCGTGGTGCCTTGATGCTTAGTGTTTCCATCAAACATCCGGATTCGGAATCGTTTATCGATGCCAAGATGACGGAAGGGAAGGTGACGGGGGCTAACGTTTCTGTGAAGATCGATGATGAATTTATGCAGGCCGTAATCAACGGAACTCCTTATAAACAACAATATCCGATCGACTCGTCGGAACCTACCAATGTGAAGGAAATCAATGCGGCCGAACTTTGGAAGAAAATCATTCATAATGCATGGAAGTCGGCTGAACCCGGTGTGCTTTTCTGGGATACGATCTTGAGAGAGTCTGTTCCCGATTCGTATGCGGATCTCGGATTCCGTACGGTTTCGACCAACCCTTGCGGTGAGATCCCCTTGTGCCCGTATGATAGCTGCCGTCTGTTGGCAATCAACTTATATTCATATGTTGTCAATCCATTCACAAAAGAGGCTTATTTCGATTTTGACCTGTTCCGGAAGCATGTTATCCTGGCGCAACGTATCATGGATGATATCATCGACTTGGAATCAGAAAAGATTGAAAAGATTCTGGAGAAGATCGATGCCGATCCCGAATCATTGGAAGTAAAACAGAGCGAACGCCACCTGTGGGAGAAGATACAGAAGAAAACATTGCAGGGACGTCGTACAGGTGTGGGCATCACAGCCGAAGGCGATATGATTGCCGCCTTGGGATTGCGCTACGGCACGGAAGAAGCGACAGAGTTTGCCGAGAAGGTACAGAAGATGTTGGCTTTGGCTGCCTATCGTTCTTCTGTGGAAATGGCCAAAGAACGTGGTGCATTCGATATCTATGATGCAAAGCGCGAAGAAAAGAATCCGTTTATCAACCGTCTGCGTGAAGCCGATCCGGAGCTGTATGACGACATGGTGAAATACGGTCGCCGTAATATCGCCTGTCTGACGATAGCACCGACGGGAACGACCAGCTTGATGACGCAGACTACTTCGGGTATCGAACCGGTGTTCCTGCCCGTTTATCGCCGTCGCCGCAAGGTGAACCCGAACGATGCGGAAGCTCGTGTTGACTTTGTCGACGAAACAGGTGACGCATTCGAAGAATATATCGTATTCCATCATAAATTTGTAACTTGGATGTTGGCCAACGGCTTCTCTGCTTCCAAAAAATATACACAAGAAGAAGTAGAAGAACTGGTTGCCAAGTCTCCTTACTATAAAGCGACGTCAAACGATGTCGACTGGTTGCAGAAAGTCCGTATGCAGGGACGTATTCAGAAATGGGTGGACCACTCCATCAGCGTAACAATCAACCTGCCGGCCGATGTGACGGAAGACCTTGTGAACTCCCTGTATGTGGAAGCCTGGAAGTGCGGTTGTAAGGGCTGTACGGTTTACCGTGACGGTTCCCGCTCAGGTGTATTGTTGTCTACGGATAACAAGAAGAAGAAAAAAGAAGATTGCAACTGTATGGAGCCGCCGGTTATCGTGGCTACCCGTCCGCGCGAACTGGAAGCCGACGTGGTGAAATTCCAGAACAACCGTGAGAAGTGGATTGCATTTGTCGGTCTGCTGAATGGTCGCCCGTACGAAATCTTTACCGGTCTTGCCGATGACGATGAAGGTATCATGTTGCCGAAGAACGTTTCGAAGGGTAGCATTATCAAGAGCTATGACGAGGACGGCCAGAAGCATTACGACTTCCAGTTCAAGAATAAGCGTGGTTACAAGATGACGATCGAAGGTCTGGACGGCAAGTTCAATCCGGAATTCTGGAACTATGCCAAGCTGATCTCCGGTGTCTTGCGCTACGGTATGCCGATCGACCAGGTGATCAAGCTGGTTCAAGGTATGGAACTGAATAACGAATCTATCAACACTTGGAAGAACGGTGTGGAACGCGCTTTGAAGAAATACCTGCCGAACGGTACGGAGGCAAAAGGCCAGAAATGCCCGAATTGCGGACATGAGACACTTGTCTACCAGGAAGGTTGTCTGATCTGTACCAATTGCGGTGCTTCGAGATGCGGATGAAAAGATTTATGGTTTATGATTTATGATTTATCATTGACGCTAAATGATAAATCATAAATCGTGAATAATATCCCATGAATCATAAATCATAAATATAAAAGTACCATGAAAGTCACCTTTAATATCAACTTCCATACCGTTTGGGGGCAGAAGTTATGTGTTGTAGGGTCGATTCCTGAGCTGGGTTCCTGGGAACCTGCTTTGGCAAAAGAAATGAGTTATAAGGGAGATGGAAACTGGCAGCTTGAACTGGAAGTGACCTCTCCTGTCAAGGATATAGAATACAGATATTTCCTGAGTGTAAACGACAAGCAGATATTCGAGGAATGGGAAAAGAACCATCAGGTATTCTTTATCGGCCAGGCAGACCAATATACACTATATGATTATTGGCAGGTTCGTCCTGCTAATCTGGCCTTTTATTCCTCAGCATTTACTAAAAGTTTGTTTGCACATCCGTGTAATACGCATGAGCGGGTGGTGAAGAGCGGTAAGAGACTTACGATCAAGATCTCTGTTCCGCGTGTCGAAAAGAACCAGCGCGTGGCTATCACCGGAAATCAGGACTGTTTGGGCAATTGGCATCCTGATAAAGCGTTAATATTGAGTTGCGACACCTTTCCCGTCTGGCATATAGACTTGGATGCGGGGGAGATTTCCTATCCGTTGGAATATAAGTTTCTGATCTGCGATGATCAGCAGCAGCCTTTATATTGGGAAGAAGATGAGAACCGTGTCTTGAATCTGCCTTCGCAACAGGTGGGAGAGACGGTGATCGTTTCGGGCCTTTATTTTCGTGATAACCTGCCTTTATGGCGGTGTGCCGGTTCGGTGATCCCGGTCTTTTCCTTACGTTCGGAGAAGAGCTTCGGAGTCGGTGACCTGGGGGATTTGCGTATGTTGGTGGATTGGGCCAGGAAAACGTGTCAACGTATCATCCAGGTGCTTCCTATGAACGACACGACGACGACGCATACCCGTACCGATTCGTATCCTTATAGCGCCATTTCGATTTACGCCCTTCATCCGATGTACATCAGCCTGCCCGATCTGGGAGAGCTGGCAGATCCGGAAAAGGCGGCCTTTTTTGCCCGGAAACAGGCAGAGTTGAACGGACTGGATGCCGTCGATTACGAACAGACGGTTCGATATAAGCTGGAATATTGCCGGGAATACTTCAGGCAGGAGGGCGAGGCGATCTTGTCCACCTCTGAATATCGGGAGTTTTTCGCGCAAAACGAGTCCTGGCTGATGCCTTATGCCGCCTATTGCTACTTGCGTGACATGTACCGGACTTCCGACTTCACGCAATGGAAAGAGAACTCCGTATTCGATAAGAACACTATTCGTGAACTTTGTTCCGTGGGAGGCAAGGCATATCCGGAAATATCTTTCTTGTATTTCCTGCAATATGTCCTGCATACCCAGTTTAAGGGCGTTTCCGATTATGCCCGCAAGAACGGGATCGTGCTGAAAGGCGATTTGCCTATAGGAGTGAACCGTACGAGTGTCGAGGCATGGATGGAACCGAAATACTTTAATATGAACGGTCAGGCCGGTGCTCCGCCCGACGATTTCTCCGTAAATGGTCAGAACTGGGGGTTCCCGACCTATAATTGGGATATGATGGAGAAAGATAATTTCTCCTGGTGGAAGAAACGTTTCCGTAAATTGGAAGATTATTTCGATAGTTTCCGTATCGATCATATCTTAGGCTTTTTCCGTATCTGGGAAGTACCGTCGGAGTATGTTCAGGGACTTTGCGGGCATTTCAACCCTGCTTTGCCGCTTACCCCGAACGAAATCGAACAGTATGGCTTGGATTTCAATGAAGCGCGCCTGACTACCCCTCATATCAACCGCGAGTTCCTGCCCGAATTGTTTGGCGATCAGACGGAAGAAGTGATCGGTGCGTTCCTGGCCCAGTCATCATCGCGGCATTTCGTGTTGAAACCTTTCTGCGATACGCAACGCAAGGTGGAAGCTCTGTTTGCCGGAAAGACGGATGAGGCATCCCTTCGGATTAAGAAAGGACTGTTTGCCATAGCCAATGAAGTGCTGTTCCTGCGCGATCCGCGTGAGCCGGATAAATTCCACCCGCGTATTTCGGCTAGCCAGTCCTACTTGTATCGCGAGTTGAGCGCTTCTGACCAATATGCTTTTGACCAGTTATATTGGAACTTTTTCTATCACCGCCATAATGAGTTCTGGAAAGCTCAAGCCTTTAACCGCCTGACTCCGCTGGTAGGCAGTACGAACATGTTGGTTTGTGGCGAAGACTTAGGAATGATCCCGGAATCCGTCCCCGATGTGATGAACAAATTGCAGATATTCAGTCTGGAAATAGAACGTATGCCCAAGACTCCGCAACGTGAATTTTCGGACTTGTACAACCTGCCTTATCATTCGGTTTGTACGACATCCACCCACGATATGACACCGCTCCGTAGCTGGTGGAAAGAGGACCGTGCTAAGATACAGCGTTATTATAATAATGTTCTGGGATATGCCGGGGATGCGCCAGAGGAATGTACGGCAGATTTGGCGACGCAGATCGTTTCCAACCACCTGGCGACGGCTTCGATGCTGGCCATAATCCCCATACAGGACTGGTTTGCAATGGATGACTCCATCAAGCGGAAAGATTACGAAGCGGAACGCATCAACGTCCCGTCCGATTCAAACCATTATTGGCGATACAGGATGCACATCACGTTGGAGAAACTGATCGAGGCAGACTGCCTGAATAACAAGATTACGGAACTGATTAGGAATTCGGGGAGAAAATAAACAGCCAGTCGGTTCTACAGTCGCGGAGGAGCACGCTATTTTTTCAGAAAATAAGTAAATAGAGTGTTCCTCCGTTATTTTTTTATATATTTGCTTCATTGTAAGTTATAACAGTAGGTTTAAACGAAAAAGTATCCGTGGCTCCCTTCATATGAAGGGGATAGCCGGCTTTTTTGTGGCGCCGGCTATCCATTCCTTATTATAAGAAATATACAATGGGTACGAACTGAAGATTACTAATTTAAACTTTATAATATATGATGAACAAACTTTACTTTTATTGTCTTGCCCTATTTGTGGCACCGACTTTTTCAGCCTTCGGGCAAACTCAACCCTCGCAGGACGAGAATGGGTATTATTTAATAGAGAGTGCGGAACATCTGAAATGGTTCCGGGATCAGGTGAATGCTTCCGAGCATGAACAAGTGGACACCAACGGTGACGGTCAAATCAACATGGACGACGATACGGTTGTCCGGCTTAATGCCAAACTGACGGCCGACATCGATCTCGGTGGCGAATCTTGGACGCCGATCGGTGAGTATAACAACGGCGAGGAGCCTGATGAAGTCCGTTTCGGAGGCTACTTCGACGGGCAGGGACATGTCATCAAGGGACTGAACGTCCAGCCGATCGACGGGCGGCAGTCGTACGGGCTGTTCGGCTATGTCGCTTGGGGTGTGGTGAAGAACCTCGGCATAGTCGGCGGCACGGTCACTTCCAAAGCTGATGATGGGCAGGAATACACCGGTGCCATCAGCGGGATGCTCAGCTACGGACGTATTGAGAACTGCTTCAGCACTGCCACTGTCAGCGGGACGGCAGAGGGAAGCATTGGCGGATTGACCGGCGGTATGCGCAAGATCAGCAGCGTTTCGAACAGCTACAATGCCGGGACGGTCATCGATCCGGCAGGTATGGCAGGTGGCATTACCGGATACATAGGCAGCGATGCGAGCGTCTATAACTGTTACAATATGGGCAAGGTGACCGGTGGCGCGATTTCGGGTGATGATTGCAGCGAAAGCACCCTCCGCTCAGGTGAGGAAGAACTGCCCTCCATCATTGACTGCTATTATCTGGAAGGTGCTGGCTCCGGCACGCTTGCCAAGGCACTTTCGGCTTCCGATTTCGTGACCACCATCAATGAAAAGCTCTTCACCGATCCGAATAACGGTGAGGATTTCCCCTGGGACGGCAAGGCGAACCTTACAGGCGATAGGTTGTCTGTTCCGACATTCGACAGCAGTTCTGTCGTGGAAGTTCCTCTCGATGATGATCCGACGGCTACGGAAATCATCGCGAAGGGAGAAAGCCACATACAGGCGATCGATGGACGTATCTGTATCACGACATCCGAACCGATGAAAGTGCGAGTAGTCAATATTGCCGGGCAGACGGTTCGCACCGTTTCTCTATCGGATGGCTATAGCGAAATGACCGGTTTGGCTGAAGGCGTCTATATTGTCGTCTTGGAAGACGGGACATGCGTGAAAGTCTTGTTACGGTAAGGACGACTGTCAGATATAAAACAAGAAGTCACAGAATTGAAGGAGAAAACGCTCCTCCGGTTCTGTGACTTTATTATGAAAAAGGATTTTGTCGTTATTTTTCCCCTGACATCTTGCAAACCCCGTTGAAGCGGGCGTTCGGTTCGATCTCCAGCGTTTGGGCGAATATATCGCCTTTGATGACGGCGGTCGCTTTCAGGACAAGTTTGGCACTGACGTGTATGGAACCTTCCACTTCCCCTAATATTTCGGCATTTGTGGAAACGATGTTTCCCGTGACGTTCCCTTTCGGGCCGATCACGATCTTGCCGCTACAACTTACATCTCCTTCGATTTTTCCATCCAGGCGGAAGTCTGTTTCCGTCACGATGTCGCCTTTAACGGTCGTACCGGCGGCAAGGGTATTATGCAGGCCGCCATTCGTGTTTTCTTCTTTTTGCTTTATTCCCATCATATATGTAGTTAGTTGCTTATCGCAAATATAAGACTATTTTTTGGCAGAAAGGTTTACTTTATTTACATTTACAGATAAAATAACGAATTATGACAACAAAGATAGAACTGGAGAAAATGAGATTCTATGCCTACCACGGCGTAATGCCGCAGGAGACGAAGGTGGGGAACGATTTCGTTGTGGATCTGATTCTTACGGCTCCATTGGAGCAGGCTGTGAAGAGTGACGAATTGGACGATACGATCAACTATGCGGCCGTCTATGCGGTTGTAAAAGAGCAGATGGATATCCCTTCCAAGCTGATAGAACATGTGGCAGGACGGATTTTGTATGCTCTGAAGGAGCGTTTCCCCCAGCTGGCAGCAGTCGAGTTGAAACTCTCTAAGCTGAATCCGCCCTTCGGAGGTGATGTCCATAGCGCATCGATCATCCTTGGTGAAACTTTCTCCTGAAATCAATCTTTTGCCGGGCTTAGTCCTTCGGCAAAAGATTTTTATAATTTAGCTGGTCCGTTATTTGGCGGGAGGGGCGTATGCTCCGTATCTTTGTAGCCTAAAGCACAAATAATATATTCACCATGGCATTTACCAACAATGTAATGATTGTCCGCCACGGATTGCTGGCGAAGTTAGTGAAACTTTGGAAGGAAAACCGTCTGCTCGAAGAGATAGACCGTCTGCCTATCGAGTTGAGTCCCCGTAAGTCGAAAGTCATCGGCCGTTGCTGTGTGCACAAAGAACGGGCTGTGTGGAAGTACAAGACATTGCCGCTGCTCGGATTCGATATGCAGGACGAGGTCGACGAGCTGACCCCTTTGTCTGAATACGCCAAACAAGCGTTGCTGCGTTCGGAAAACAAGAAAGAGAACCTGATGTGCGTGGTGGATGAAGCCTGTTCGTCCTGCGTACAGGTGAACTATGAGATTACGAACCTTTGCCGTGGCTGCGTGGCGCGCAGCTGTTATATGAACTGTCCGAAAGACGCGATCCGCTTCAAGAAGAACGGGCAGGCGGAGATCGACCATGATACCTGTATCAGTTGCGGCAAATGCCACCAAAACTGCCCCTATCATGCTATCGTGTATATCCCGATCCCTTGCGAGGAAGTTTGCCCGGTGAAGGCGATCAGCAAGGACGAGTACGGGGTGGAACATATCGACGAATCCAAATGTATCTATTGCGGCAAATGCGTGAACGCCTGTCCTTTTGGGGCGATATTCGAGATATCCCAGGTGTTTGACATCCTGCAACGCCTGCGCAACAAGGAACCGATGGTAGCCATTGTCGCCCCGTCCATCCTGGCCCAGTTTGCGGCTCCGGTGGAGAAGGTCTACGGTGCCATCAAGTCACTGGGCTTCCTTGAAGTTGTGGAAGTGGCGCAGGGAGCGATGGAGACGACCCGCCACGAAGCCGAAGAACTGAAAGAAAAGTTGGCGGAAGGCCAACCGTTTATGACGACCAGTTGTTGTCCGTCTTATATTCAGCTTGCCGAGAAACATATCCCGGACTTGAAAAAATATATTTCGACTACCGGTTCGCCGATGTATTACACCGCCCGGATCGTGAAGGAGAAATATCCGGATGCCAAGATCGTGTTCGTCGGCCCGTGCGTGGCGAAGCGGAAAGAAGTGAAGATGGACCCCTGTGTGGATTTTACGCTCACGTTCGAAGAGGTCGGTTCCGTGTTGGCCGGTATGGATATCAAGATCGAAGAGGCACAACCGTTCACCGTCTTGCGTAACTCCGTACGTGAGGCACATGGATTTGCACAAGCAGGCGGTGTGATCAATGCGGTGAAGGTCTACTTGAAAGAAGACCAGGATGCTAGCTTGAATACGATCCAAGTGGCCAACCTTACGAAGAAGAACGTCGCATTGTTGCGTGCATACGCTAAGACAGGCAAGGCTCCGGGACAATTTATCGAGGTGATGGCCTGTGAAGGCGGTTGTGTGACCGGTCCGTGTGTGCATGGCGACCGGTCTGCCGGGCAGAAACAGTTGCTTAAAGAGCTTACTAAATACTAAACGCAAATGATGAAGAAGATTGTTTTACTCTTTTCGCTGGCGGGAGCGTTATTGCTGACGGCATGCGGACCGCGGGAGATTCCTGCGAAAGGAGACTTTACCGTACGTGTGTTTGACGATACGCCCGTACGGTTTGCACCGGATATCTATCCGGAAGCCTATAATGCGCCGGGGGCGGACAGCATTTACCATCTGGTGAACGGGCGTATCATCCTGAAGAAAATAACGTTGCCCGAATACGAACGCAATGTGTTTGTCAAATTGAAGGTGACGATTGCCTCCAACGGCGACCGCTGGGATAAATCCGGTTCCTGTTTCGTCCTGCCGAAAGAGTCGGGCATCAACCTGCTGAACATCGCTAAGGGAGAAAAGCAGTTCCCGGAAGTGGATAGTACGAAGCTGGAACACATGGTCGGGATCGTTGCGGGCGAAGATTATAAACCGACGGTCGAACTGATGCGTTTCATGACACCTTTCGGGGTAGGACATTTCAGTGCTCCCGACGACAGTCTGACGCATAACCGTAAGCCGGTCTATATCGACCATTGGGAAGATAGCGTCAGCTGGGAACAGGATATAACCGACCTGTATCCACTTTTGGAAGGAGGAGCCTATGTTGGCATCTTTATCGACACCTGGACGACGGAAGGCTATATCGCCAGTATGACGGTCGATGTGGATGAATCCGGCCTGGCTTATGATCCGCTGACCCGCCGCCATGTGGAGCCGTTGATGAATACGGTCTACTACGAGGGGCAGACCTATCCGGATATCTTTGCCCGTCGGGACGTGTCGACGGATTTCGAGATTCCCGCCGGTGTGCGTAATGTCCGGCTGAAATATATCGTGACCGGTCATGGCGGCCATTCCGGTGGTGATGAATTTGTCGAGAAACGCAATATCGTTTCGATCGATGGGAAAGAAGTGTTGAACTTCATCCCCTGGCGTTCGGATTGTGCCTCTTTCCGCCGTTTCAACCCGGCAACGGGCGTGTGGTTGAAAGAGCGCCTGGCTTCTTATATTGCCAAAGACGGTTATTCGGAAAAGAAAGTGGAAGAACCGTTAGGATCATCCGACCTGTCACGTTCCAACTGGTGTCCGGGTTCGGATGTGATGCCTGAAGAGATTCTTTTGACAGATATCGCGCCGGGCAAGCATACTTTCACGGTCAGCATTCCCGAAGCAGCAGAGATAGACGGGAACAAGCTGAACCATTGGCTCGTGTCTGCTTATTTAGTATGGGAAAAATAATGTGCCGATATTTTATTGGCACATTATTCTATTGACACATTATAAAAATAGTATTATTATGGATTCATTGTTACCTTTTTTTCTGTTATGTTTTACCTCGTTTTTTACGCTGACAAATCCGTTAGGGACGATGCCTGTCTTTCTGACCATGACGAATGGCATGAGTGAGGAACAGCGTCGTGCCATTGTCCGCCGCGCTACAATCGTATCGTTCCTAACGCTGATGGTTTTCACTTTCTCCGGGCAGTTCCTGTTCAAGTTTTTCGGTATTTCGACAAACGGGTTCCGTATTGCGGGTGGCATTATCATCTTCACGATCGGTTTCGACATGTTGCAGGCACGCTATGCGAAAGCCAAGCTGAAAGAGGAGGAGGTGAAGACATATGTGAACGACATTTCCATTACGCCCCTTGCCATCCCGATGCTCTGCGGGCCGGGTGCGATCGCCAATGCCTTGATGCTGATGGACGATGCCGTGACATTGGCAAAGAAGTGCATCTTGATCGGGACGATCGGATTGATCTATTTTATCACCTACCTGATCCTCCGCGCTTCCACACGTCTGAACCGTTACATGGGCGAGACGGGCAATAACGTCATGATGCGCCTGATGGGATTGATTCTGATGGTGATCGCCGTAGAGTGTTTCGTGAGCGGTTTCAAGCCGATCATGATCGACATTTTGCAGCACTCGAACCTGTAAAAAAGACAAGGGAAGGCATTGCTTTCCCTTGCAACTCCGGTACAGTCCGGTAAAGAGTGTTGTTTTTTGTATCTGCCTGTTTAATATGATGTTATGTTTTAAAGGAATAGAAAGCGGACAAATGCGGACAGAACGGACACTTGGAAATTATGGACATCCGATTTGCAACAGACGTGCATCCCAAAAGTGGTTTTTGGAATGGATTTTAGAGGTTATTTGTTGATTATTAGCGTTTTAGTAAAATGTCGGGATTTTTATATATCGGGTGTCCGTTCTGTCCGTACTTGTCCGTTTGCCTGCAAAATTCTCTCTGTTCATAGTTCCGTGAATCTCTTTTTCCCCTGTAAATAGAACGCTAAGATCAGGCTTCCTTTTCGCAACTCCGGAATGCCGGAAAGTTTTGTTTTGGCGAGATTCTCACGGCGGACCGGTTCGTAAGACGGTTTTAGCTCGTGGAACGCCTTCCGGGCCTCATACACGGCACGGGCGTTCGGGTAATGGCCGGTCAGCAGAAACTTGGCAGCGGCGATATAGTCCAGCCAGAAACGTGCATGCATCACGTGCTTCAAATCCTTTTCCGGCAAGTTCTTATATAGCATCAGCAGGTTGTTTCGGAAGTTGAGGAACGTCTTGCGCGGACTCTCGACATTCAGCGTGGCGCCTCCCACGTGGTACACGACCGACGATGGCGTACAGACCAGCCGGTAGCCGCGCGAACGTAGCCGCCAGCACAGATCGATTTCTTCCTGGTGGGCAAAGAACCCGGCATCGAGGCCGCCCACCTCTTTGTAAGTGGCCGTACGGACGAACAGGCAGGCTCCCGTGGCCCAAAGCAGGTCGGCAGGCGTGTCATATTGTCCGGCATCTTTCTCGACGACATGCAGGACGCGTCCACGGCAATACGGATAGCCGTACCGGTCCATATATCCCCCTGCCGCTCCGGCATACTCGAAATATTCTTTATTCCGTTGGGCGCGTATCTTGGGCTGGACGCCGGCAATCGTTTTGTCGGCGTCCAGCGCGGCGATAGGTGCATCCAGCCATCCCGGAGTGACTTCGACATCGCTGTTGAGCAAGACTGTGTATTCGTGTCCGATATGCTTCAATGCCTGGTTATATCCTTCGGCAAAGCCGTAATTCTTGTCCAGCCGGATGATGCCGACCGTCGGAAACTTTGTTTTCAGCATCTCGATGGAATCGTCCGTAGAGCCGTTGTCGGCAACGATTACATCTGCCCATTCGCCGGGTGTGCAAGCGACAACGGAGGGCAGGAATTCTTCCATCAGCGCGCGGCCGTTCCAGTTTAGGATGACGACGGCAAGACGTTTGTCCGGTTGAAAGTTGAAAGTTGAAAGTTGAAAGTTTTCGTTTGTTTTCATATTGTGTGTGTGCTTTTTTTGTAATTTAACTTTCAACTCTCTTATGTTTCCATCTCTTATGCGTCCAAAGCCACCCCGACGGATTGCGCAAGATACATTTTTCCATCAAGCGGGCATATTGTTCGGTAATCCAGTTCTCAGGAGTCTCTTTGGGAGTCTCGGTCACCAGTTTCATATCTATGGTATAGTAGCCGCGTTTCACCTGCTTCGTGTCGAGGAATATGACCGGCAAATCCAGTTTGCGGGCAAGGCGTTCGGGGCCGGTCAGGATGGAGGAATCCTGGTTCAGGAAGTTCGTCCAGTAGTGCAGGTTGTTCCGGCTCGGTGTCTGGTCGGCGATAAAGATCACGACACAGCGGGTTTTGTCTTTCTTCAGGGTGATGACATCACGCATGGTGTCCTGTTTTTTGATCCCGAAGGAACCGAATTTCGTACGCAGGTTAAAAAACAGGCGATCGAATGCCTGGTTGTTGAGGGGGCGGTATATTTGGTAGATGCGGGAATCCTTGAAACGGGAAGTCGAGCCGGAAAACCATTCCCAGTTGCCGTAATGTCCCATCAGGAGGATAAAACAGGTGTGCCCTTTCTCCATCAGCGTGTCTACCAGTTCGGGATTTTTCAGGAAAGCCCGGCGTTGTAACTCTTCGAGGGAGATGTGGGCGAGCTTGATCGTCTCGACCACGTAGTCGGCGAAGTGATGGTAGAACTCGCGTTCCAGCCGGCGCAGTTCGGTGTCCGATTTATCGGGAAAAGAGGCTTTCATATTTTGCCTGACGACTTTCACCCTGTATCTGACGACCTTATAGACCAGAACATAGAGGATATCCGATAATATATAAAGCGCCCACATCGGCAATAAGGCATGAACCTTTACCCAACTGTAGATAAGCGCATATTGTATTTTATTCCACATGATGGTTTTATTAGTTTTTATTTGTGTAAATGCTGATTTATCTGTAGCTTTTCTCTTGAAAGAAAAGTAACCAAAAGTTCAAGGCTAAAGCTGCTTCGCTACTCCGTTCCTTTCGTTCACTGTCGCGTCTGAAACTCGCTTCGCTCAGACAGCAGACGCTCCGGGCGCTCACTACGGTCTCTGCGCTTAACGCTCACCGGCTTAGGCCGGAAATAGAGCCTGACGGCTCTTCGGGGATTGCCGATGCTACCTGCTCCTTTGCGATCCCACATTTGATGTGGGAACAGGCTTGTCCCCCGTGCTTGACACGGGGTTGCAGAAGAACTGTCGGTTAAGCCTTGATCTTTTGGCTACTTTTGGATCAAGCCAAAAGTAACGGATAAATCATTTATTCTATAATCTTTACTACTAACGCCGTTTTGTCCTCGTTCCAACCTTCCAGTATGACCTGCCGGGTTTCATTGACCAACGAGTGGTCGTACGGGATCTCCACCTTGATATAATTCTCCGTGAAGCCGTGCATCATGCCTCCTTTGCGTGTTTGTTCAAACAAGACATTCGCCTTCTGGCCGATATGCGCTTCGTAGAAAGCATGGAGCTTACGGTCGGATATGTCCAGCAATTGCTGGCTGCGGGCATGCTTGGTTTTCGGGTCGACGACGTGGTCGATCTTGAGTGCCTGCGTACCCGGCCGTTCCGAATAGCTGAACACGTGCAGCTGGCTGATGTCCAAGCTTTCGATAAAGGTGCGGGCCTCCTCGAAACAGGTATCCGTTTCACCCCGCGTACCGACGATCACATCGACGCCGATAAAGGCGTGCGGCATGACCTCTTTGATCTTTTCGATCTTATGCCGGAACAGGGTCGTGTCGTAACGGCGGCGCATCAGTTTCAGCACCTCGTCGCTTCCGCTCTGTAACGGAATATGAAAATGAGGAGCGAAACGTCTGCTGCATGCCACGAAATCGATCGCCTCGTCCGTGATCAGGTTCGGTTCGATGGAGGAGATACGGTAGCGTACGATCCCTTCCACCTCGTCGAGGGCGCGGATCAGGTCGATAAACGTTTCCCCGGTGCTCTTCCCGAAGTCGCCGATGTTGACGCCTGTCAGCACGATCTCTTTTCCCCCGTTTGAGGCGACCTCTTCGGCCTGCTTCACCATGCTGGCGATCGTCCCGTTGCGACTGCGTCCGCGAGCAAAGGGGATCGTGCAGTAGGAACAGAAATAATCGCATCCGTCCTGCACTTTCAGGAAATGGCGCGTACGGTCGTCTGCCGAGCAGGAAGGGGAGAAAGTACGGATATCTTTCGTCCGGGAAGCGATTATGGCGCCTCCCTCTTCTCTCTTTTTCAGATCGTCCAGATACATTAATAAATCCAGCTTCTGCTCGGCTCCCAAGACAAGGTCGACTCCTTCGATATGGGAAACCTCTTCCGGCTTTAACTGGGCGTAGCAACCGGTCACGACGATGAACGCCCCTGGGTGCTGTTTGCCGATCCGGCGGATCGCCTGGCGGCATTTCTTGTCGGCAAGTTCTGTCACGGAGCAGGTGTTGACAACGCAAATATCGGCCTTTTCACCCGGACGTGCTTTGCGTACGCCCTGTTCGGCAAGGACTTTCCCTATGGTCGAAGTTTCGGCGAAATTCAGCTTGCATCCTAAGGTATAGTATGCGGCTATCTTGTTCTCAAAAACAGTCTTATCAATCATTGTCTTTTAATTATCGCGCAAATTTACGGAAAATGTTTGGAGATAGTATATTCTTATCGTTTATTGTGGAACCGGTAACCTATCCCTAACATCAGGTTGTTGGGGTCTTTGAATTTGCTCAACTGGTATCCCACGTGCAGGAACAGGTTGCGTGTGACAGATGTTTTCAGCGCCAGGATTTGGTACATCCCTTGCGTATCGGTGCATTTGTGGTAAACATTGTAGCCTATGCCTACATTGATCGTGAAGATCGGCATGACCAGTTCGCCCCGTACGGATAGCCCGACTGCCAATTGTTCCTTGAATGGCGGACGGTAAAACCTGTGCTCGGCCTGGTCGTTGTAGTCGGCTTCGTATTCCTTGATGTTGGCACTTTCGTCGTATTGTACGTCGAGCGATGCTCCGGCACGGAAATATTGGTGGAAGTTATACATAGGATTGAAATTGAATCCTAATACGCCGAACGAGCCGGGGGCCAGGTAGGCTTCATCGGGCTTGATAACCCCTTTTCGTTTCGAGGCGCCGTATAAGACGATGTCGTAGCTGATGTGAGGTTTGATGCGTTGTGTGGTCCGCCTGCCTGACATCACCGTCCCGGCATTTGCTCCGAAGGTGTGCACCAGACCTATCCTGCCTCCGACGGTATTGACGCCTGCGTTGGGGTACTGGGTGTTTCCGTTGGAGAAGTGGCTCAGGTCGATGCCTGCCGTCAGTTGCCATCCTGCCGCCAGTTGCCAGTTCAGCAAGAATCCCAAATTGATATAGGCATTGATCTTTGACCCCACAACATAATTATAGGCGTTGGTTCCCGGATGGTACTTTTTCCATCCGAAAGAGGCCCCGAAGTTCCATTCGTAATCCAGTGACAGGCGGGAGGAGAGCCGGGTTATGCGTGCTCCCTGGAATGCATATACTGCAACCGGAGTCCCGATCTCGGCCTTGTCAAAGAAAGAGTGGTATGAGACACCGATTCCCTGGTACGTGTGCGGGTATAATTTCCCGTAGCGCGAATCGGGATGAAACCGGAAAGAGTATTTCAGGTGTGCCGACACGGACTTACGCAAGGGTTGCCATGCAGCGTTTGCGCCGGCAAAGAACTCATTGGTGGGGATGAGGTAGACGGGACGGAAGTCGATACCGACCCCGTGTGTGAGCGGATGGCGGGAGACGGTGTCGTTCGCCCCTGTCTCTTGTGCACATATATGAGTGCATCCTAACACACATATTGTAATAAGTACTTTCCAGTTCTTCATGTCTCATCCGTTTATTCGGTTGCCAAAGATAGGTAAAAATTTAGTTTGTCAAACCTTTGGGTATTGTTGTACTGTTGGTTAAACTCTGGCTATCTGTTGTGTATTTGTCGGATAGTCTGTATTTTTGCGCAAATTATAATACAGTGTGCAGTATGATACAAGAGAATTTTATCAAGATATACGAGAAAAGTTTCAAGAAGAACTGGGAACTGCCCGCCTTGACGGATTACAGCAAAGGGACGACCTTTTCTTTCGCCGATGTGGCCAAAGAGATTGCCCGTATCCATATCCTATTTGAAGAATGTCAGATACGGCGGGGAGATAAGATTGCTCTGATCGGAAAAGACAGTGCCCGCTGGTGTATTGTTTATATGGCCGCTGTGACGTACGGAGCGATTATAGTACCTATCTTGCAGGACTTCAGTCCGAACGATGTGCATCATATTATCAATCACTCCGAGTCGGTTTTCCTTTTTGTCAGTGACCGTATCTGGGATACACTGGAAGAGGAAATGATCGAGGACGTGCGTGGTGTCTTTTCGCTGTCCGATTTCCGTTGCCTGCATCAGCGCGATGGTGAAAGCATTCAGAAGCTTTTGAAAGGCATGGATGAGAAGATGGCGGAAAAGTATCCGGACGGTTTCGGCAAGGATGATATCGAATATGCGGAACTGGACAATGACAAAGTAGTCCTGTTGAACTATACTTCCGGCACGACCGGTTTCAGTAAAGGGGTTATGCTTACCGGAAACAACCTGGCGGGGAATGTGATGTACGGCATCGAGCTTGGCGTATTGTACAGGGGGGAACGCGAACTCTGTTTTCTGCCGTTGGCACATGCTTATAGTTGTGCGTTCAATTTCCTGGTTCCGATGGCTGTCGGGGCGCATGTCTACCTGTTGGGGAAGGTTCCTTCTCCCAAAATCCTGTTGAAAGCCTTCGAGGAGGTGAAACCGAACCTGATCCTGACGGTCCCGTTGATCCTGGAGAAGATTTACAAGAAAATGATCCTGCCGCAGCTTAGCAAGACGACTATGAAGGTGGCGTTGAATATTCCATTGCTGGATTCCCGTATCTATGCACAGATACGGAAGAAACTGGTTGATGCCTTCGGCGGACGTTTTCGTGAAGTGATCGTGGGAGGAGCGGCCATGAATGAGGAGGTGACGAATTTTCTTTATAAGATCAAATTCCCGTTCACGATCGGTTATGGTATGACGGAATGTGGACCGCTGATCAGCTATGACCATAATGACGAGTATGTCCCCGGTTCATGCGGCCAGATATTGAAGGGCATCATGAAGGTGCGTATCGACTCGGAAGATCCTTATAATAAGGTAGGAGAAATTCAGGTGAGCGGCGAAAATGTGATGAAAGGTTATTATAAGAACGAGGAAGCGACTTCCAAGGTTTTTACGGAGGACGGCTGGTTGCGTACGGGTGACTTGGGGACGATCGACGCCGATAACCGTATTTATATCCGTGGTCGTAGCAAGACGATGATCTTGGGGGCGAGCGGACAGAACATTTATCCGGAAGAGATCGAATCGAAGCTGAACAACTTGCCGTTCGTAATGGAAAGCATCATAATAGAGAAGAACGGTAAGCTGGTAGGGCTTGTTTATCCGGATTACGATACGGTGGACAGCACGGGAATTTCGCATGAAGATCTTCCGATCATCATGGAGCAGAACCGGATCGAACTTAACAAACTTTTAGCACCTTACGAAGCTGTTTCCGCCCTGCAATTGTATCCGACAGAATTCGAAAAGACGCCTAAGAAAAGTATTAAGCGTTACTTGTATAGCAACTATTGATTAGTTTATATGGTCTGTAAATCAAATTGTTGAGGCTTGTGTATAAAATATTTTGAAAAAAAGCGCAATATGTTGTACAACATATTTGATTAATACATACATTTGCATCGTTTTAAGACAAGAAGATATTATAGACCGTTTAAATTAAAAAACAAAATGAAAAAGTTAGTTGCATTTGCTGCTGTTATCGCAGCTGTATCATTCGCCTCTTGTGGCAACAAATCAGCAGAAAACACTGAAGTTGCAGAAACTGAAACAGAAGCTACAGTAGAAGAAGTTGTCGCTCCTGCTGAACAAGCTACAACAGAAGAAACTGCGGTTGCTGAAGGTGATTCAACTGCTGTTGAAGCTCCGGCTGCTGAAACTGAAGCTGCTCCTGCTGAATAATCATTCGGCAATTAGTGATGAGGACAGTCTGTATGCATGTAACATACAGACTTTTTTTGTTTTTAAACTTATGTAATTTATATATATATATGAAACGAACACTATTACTCCTTCCGGCTATTGCTTGCCTGAGCCTGTCTGTTTTCGCACAGGTTCCTGTAGATAAAACTGTCTCGTTGCAGAGTGTTGAAATCCAGGGAAAACGCTTTGGAGGCTTGACCGGTGGGGAAGTGAAACGCCTGCAGGTGGACAGCAACCTGAGTGGCCTGACGGGGACGACAGCCGACGTATTCCGCCTGCTGCCTTCCGTTGTGACGGATATCGAGGGAGGAATCACGTTCCGTGGTTCCAATAATCCCGGCTTGCTGATAAACGGAGTGCCCTACGGCTTGCTGGAAGAGTATAGCGGAGATATGCTGATCCAGCTTCCGGCACTGTTCTTCGACCGGGTGTCGATGACGTCGACTCCTTCCATCGGGCTTGTGCCGGATGGAGATGCAGGGATTCTGAACCTGTCGTCTGCTGTTTATACGGCCACTGATTCGCCTCTGGTCCTGACGTTGGGAGCCGGATTCCAGGAACGTTATAATGCCGGTGCGATCCTGAATTTGCATCCGGGCAAGTTTCATATTGTCGGAAAATATAATTATCGCCGGGAGTTCCGTAAGCGTACGTTCAGCAAGTCGACGACGAACAAAGGGGGGACAACCGTCATGAACAATAATGCGTCCGCCCGCCCCGATGTGCATCTCGCCGATCTGAGTGTCGGATATGACCTGACGGCAAACGACCTGATCACGGTTTACGGCCTGTATAACCTGATGGATTACAGCCGCTACGGGAAGATCCATAACAATAAGCTGGTGGACGGGAATCTGCAACCGGTGATGTTCCGCCACCGTTATAACGACCAATGGCAGGAAGCCTATGCCGCAGAGGCGCGTTGGAACCATACCTTCGACAATCCGAAGGATTGTCTGGATGTCGTGTTCAATTACGATAATTTCGGGTATGACGAAGATAACGAATACAAGAACGAGAAGCCGGAAACAGGCAAGATCATTGCCGAGGATAATTACTATGTCAATCAGGACAAGAATAATTATTACCTGTCTGTCCTCTACGGAAAACTCTTTGCCGATGACTGGCATTTGCGGGTAGGATACATCGGGCGTTTCAAGGATGAGAGCTATCACGCTTACGGGAACAAACTGGCTGCCGGAGAGTGGCAGTCCGACCCGCAGAAAGAAAATGAATATAACTTTAATCGCCGTACGAATTTGTTGCTGGCTGCTTTGGAAAAGAAATGGGGCGGTTTCTGTGCCGAAGCGGGCGTACAAGGTGAACTGAACTGGCAAAAGATAGATACGCGTTATCAGACCGACGATGTGCTTGAAAAGATACCGATGGTTAAGAGCACTTCTCGTTTCCATCTCTTCCCCCGTTTGAAGTTGGGCTACCGGACGGATAAGGCCGGGGAGTTGGCTCTCAGCTACGTGCAACGCGTAATCCGGCCTTACGGCAGCTACCTGAATGTGTTCACCGACCGTAGCGACGCTACGCATGTCTGGAAGGGGAATCCTGATTTAAAAGACGAGATGATCCATTCGGTCGAGTTGTCTTATTCGTATGCTACTTCTGCTTTCCGGTTCTCACCGAGCCTGTATTACCGGAATAAGAAGAACCGCATCATGGACAAAGTCCTGGATGAAGGGGAAAACGGAACGATCTGGACAAAAGAGAATATCGGCCATAGCCAGACATTCGGTTTTGAACTGTCCGCAACCTGGCAACCGATCCGTATGCTGTCTCTCGGTTTGTCAGGCGATATCTACCGGGATGAGATCGACGGGCGCACGATCGGTTATGACCGGAAGAAGTCGATGGTCTGCGGCGATATCAAAGGCTCTGTCAACATCAGCATCACGCCGACAACGGAGTTGCAGCTCGATGGTTTTTACATCTCCGACCAGTTGACCCCGCAGGGAAAGATCAAGCACCGTTCCAGTGTCAATGCCGGTATCTCCCAATATTTCATGCACCGCAAGCTGCGTGCCAACCTGAGCATCAACAACATCTTCAACGGCCTCGAAGAAACAACGATCGTCGATACGAGAGACTTGCAAATGACCCAGGTCCGCAACCGTGACGCACAGGTGACGTGGGTGACGCTGACGTATAATCTGTGATATTTGCCAGGGGATTCTTTAGCCGGGGGGATTAATCCCCCGGCAAGAGTGAAGTCAATATCTTCTTCAGCACCGTTTGTGCTGAAATCTCGCGGTTGGCGGCTTCGGGGATCACGATGCTTTGGGGGCTTTCGATCACGTCGTCTGTCACGATCATATTGCGACGGACAGGCAGGCAGTGCATGAAGTAGGCATTGTTGGTCAACGCCATCTTTTCCGTGTCGACGGTCCAACTGCGGTCCGTGTTGAGAACCTTGCCGTAGTTGGGATCGGCATAGGCTGCCCAGTTCTTGGCGTAGATGAAGTCCGCGCCTTCGAACGCTTTCTTCTGGTCATATTCTACGCGAGCGTTGCCGACGAAGCGCGGGTCCAGTTCGTAGCCTTCCGGGTGGGTGATGACAAACTCGTAGTCCGTCGCATTCATCCATTCGGCGAAACTGTTAGGCACGGCTTGCGGCAGGGCTTTCGGATGTGGTGCCCAAGTCATGACGACTTTCGGACGGGCAGTCTTCTTATACTCCTCGATCGTGATCAGGTCGGCAAAACTCTGCAACGGATGGCGGGTAGCCGCTTCCATGCTGAATACCGGACGGCCGGAGTATTGGATGAACTGGTTCAATATCTTTTCGTTGTAATCATCTTCCTTGCTTTCGAAACGGGCGAATGAACGTATGCCGATCACGTCGCAATAGCAACCCATCACCGGAATAGCCTCCAGGAGGTGTTCGGGCTTGTCGCCATCCATGATCACGCCGCGTTCGGTTTCCAGTTTCCAGGCTCCCTGGTTCACGTCGAGCACCATCGTGTTCATACCTAAATTCATGGCAGCCTTCTGGGTGGAGAGGCGGGTACGGAGGCTGGAGTTGAAGAATATCATCAATAACGTCTTGTTCTTGCCCAGCCCGGTAAACTGGTAACGGTCTTTCTTAATCTCGAAAGCCTCGGCGAGTGCCTGCTTGAGGTTGCCCAAATCCTGTACACAAGTGAAGTTTCTCATATCATGTCTCATTTAAAATTGTTCTGCCTACAAAGATAAACAATGATTTCTGATTTATGGCAATACCGTTATATCTGTATTGTCAGTGTCATACGATAATACTAACACCGAGGCAGGGACTATTTTCGTATTTGTCCGTCTCCTTCGATGATATACTTGTAGGTCGTCAGTTCAGGCAACGCCATCGGGCCGCGGGCATGTAGCTTCTGTGTGCTGATACCGATTTCCGCTCCGAAACCGAACTGTGCCCCGTCGGTGAAAGCCGTAGATACATTGGCGTAGACGCAGGCGGCATCGACCATTTGCTGGAAACGGCGGATGGCTTCTGTCGATTCACTGACGATGCTTTCGCTGTGTTTCGAGCTGTAGCGGGCGATATGTTGCAGGGCTTCATCCAAGGAGGAGACTGTACGGATCGCCATTTTGTAGTCTAAGAACTCGGTGCCGAAGCTGTCTGCCGTAGCCGGCTGAAGCAAAGCGGTAGGGTAGTGCCCTGAAAGAGCGGCAAAGGCGGGTTCGTCGGCATAGATAACGACGTTGCTGCCGGACAGTTTTCCACACAAATAAGGGAGGTCACCTAATCGGTCGCGATGGACGATCAGACAATCCAAAGCGTTGCAGACGCTGACGCGGCGTGTCTTGGCATTGTTGACGATCTCGCGCCCTTTTTCTTTGTCTCCATCTTTGTCAAAATAGGTATGGCAGATACCGGCTCCCGTCTCAATGACCGGTACGCGGGCATGGTCGCGGACGTAATTGATCAGTGAACTGCTGCCCCGCGGAATGATAAGGTCCACCAGGCCGACGGCGTTCAACAGCTCGGTCGTCGCCTCGCGGTCGGGCGGCAGGAGTGTACAGACAGCCGGATCGACGCCTTGTCTTGTCAGTACGTCGTGGATAATCGCCACTAAGGCACGGTTGGAACTGTCGGCATCCGAACCTCCTTTCAACACGCAGGCATTCCCGCTCTTGAAACAAAGGGAGAAAACGTCGAAGGTGACATTTGGACGTGCTTCGTAGATGACACCGATCACGCCGAAGGGAACGGTCATTTTGCGGATCACCATGCCGTTCGGGCGTGTTGTTTCGCTTAACAGCTTCCCAAGAGGCGACGGTAGCGAGGCGACGTTCTTCATATCTCCTGCAATACCTGCAAGACGTTCTTCCGTCAGTTTCAAGCGGTCGTATTTCGGATTTGCCGGGTCCATACGCGACAAATCTTCGACATTGGCAGCCAAGACTTCGGCTTGGCGTGTCAGCAAAGCCGAAGCCGTGTCTATGAGGATGCGGTTGATGGTGGCATCGTCCAGCGTGACAAGCTGGTGCGAAGCGGCGAGGGTATGTTGCAATAATTCGTTAATCATGGTCGTATGCTTGTTGTTGTTAATCCAGATACAAATAATCGTAATGTACCAACGGTTTTTTATCCCGGCTGCCGATCAGTTCTCGTGCTTCCGTACTGTCGTAACCTGCGCATCCGACTCCTAACTGGACGCCTTCCTCGTTGATAACCTTGACGATATCGTCTTTCTCGAAGTCGCCGATGATCCGGGTGACGCCGACCAGCAGGATACTGGTCGCCTTCGGACCTAACAGTGCCTCTTCGGCCCCCCGGTTGATGTGTATCTCGCCTTTGGCGAAGCCTTCGGAGTGGGCGATCCATTTTTTTACGCTACTGACAGGTTTGTTTGACGGGATGAAACGCGTGCAAACGGTCCGGCTGTCTTTGGCGAGCAGGTCTACCAGGATGTTGTCCTTCTTGCCGTTGGCAATGATCACCGTGATGCCTTCGTCGGCCACCTTCTGTGCAATGCTGCATTTGGTAAGCATGCCGCCACGACCGAATGACGACTTGCTGGTTTGTACATATTCCGACAGGTCTTCCTTGCTGCCGTCGATCTCGCGGATAACCGTGGAGGACGGATCGGATGGGTTGCCGTTATATATTCCGTCGATATTGCTAAGGATAATCAAAGCATCCATTCCCATCATGGTGGCGATCAGTCCGGAAAGCTCGTCATTGTCCGTGAACATCAATTCTGTAACCGATATCGTGTCGTTTTCGTTCACGATGGGAATCACTTTATTTTCGAGCATTACCTCCATACAATGTTTCTGGTTGAGGTAATGCGTGCGGCTGCCAAAGTTCTCTTTCGTGGTGAGCACCTGGCCACAGGTCATGCCATGTTCGCGGAACAGTTCGTAATACCGGTTGATCAGTTTGGCTTGCCCGACTGCGGAATACAGCTGGCGGGCAGAGACGGGATCCAGCTTTTTGCTGGCCTTTATCTCACTGCGTCCAGAAGCGACCGCACCGGAGGAAATAAGGACGACTTCCACGCCTTTCCGATGTAGTTTGGCCACCTGATCCACCAAGGCGGACATCCGGGTAATATCCAACGTGCCATCCTTGCGGGTGAGCACGTTGCTGCCTATCTTGACCGCAATACGGTTGAATTGCCAATCGATGATTGGCAATTGACCATTATTTTGTGTGTTTCTTTTCATTGTCGGTTGCTCGGATTTCGACTCGGCGTATTTTGCCGCTGATCGTCTTCGGCAGTTCGTCTACGAACTCGACGACGCGCGGGTATTTGTACGGAGCTGTCACTTTTTTTGACATGGTCTTGTAATTCTTTGACCAAAGCGTCTCCGGCTTTATCCTTGTAGTCCTTTGCCAGAACGATGGTGGCTTTTACCACTTGTCCGCGGATTTCGTCTGGAACACCAGTGATGGCACATTCTACAACCGCCGGATGCGTCATCAGGGCGCTTTCTACTTCAAACGGGCCGATACGGTAGCCGGAACTCTTGATAACATCGTCGGCACGGCCCACGAACCAGAGGTAACCGTCTTCATCACGCCAGGCGACATCGCCCGTGTAATACAGGCCGTCGTGCCATGCTTCGCGTGTGCGTTCGGCATCCCGGTAATATTCCTTGAAAAGACCGATCGGTTTGCCATTTGTAGTGTGGATCACGATCTGTCCCTGTTCTCCGTCTTCGGCACGGGTTCCGTCCGGGCGCAACAAGTCTACATCGTATTGCGGATTAGGGACACCCATCGATCCGGGTTTCGGTTCCATCCACGGGAAAGTGGCGACGGTCAAGGTTGTTTCCGTCTGTCCGAAACCTTCCATCAGCTTGATGCCGGTCAGTTTGTAGAACGTGTCGAATACGGCAGGGTTTAAGGCTTCGCCGGCAATGGTACAATATTGGAGGGACGACAGGTCGTATTTTGTCAGGTCTTCGCGTATCAGGAAACGGAAAATGGTAGGAGGTGCGCACAAAGATGTGATGCGGTAGTCCTGTATCATCTGTAACATATCGGCCGGTGTGAATTTCTCGTGGTCGTACACGAATACGGTTGCTCCGGCAATCCACTGTCCATACAGTTTTCCCCATACGGCTTTCCCCCAACCGGTGTCGGCAATCGTCAGGTGGAGGCTGTCTTTATGCAAGTTGTGCCAGAAACTTCCGGTCACGATATGCCCCAGCGGGTAGGTGAAATCGTGTGCTACCATCTTCGGGTTGCCGGTTGTACCGGAAGTAAAATACATCAGTGAAATGTCGTCGTTACTGTTCGGATGTTCCGGACGTACGAACGGAGCCGCGTTTTCGAGGCCTTTGTGGAAGTCCTCGAAGCCTTCGGGGATTTCAGGACCTACCGAAACAACACTCTTTATAGAGGGTGAATCGGGCAGCGAGTCGATGATATGTTGGGTGATCACTTCCTCGCCCGCGCAGACGATCATCTTGATATCGGCGGCATTCGCACGATAGACGATATCTTTCTTTGTCAGCAGGTGGGTAGCCGGGATCACCACTGCTCCCAATTTATGCAACGCGATAATCGAGAACCAGAATTCATAACGGCGTTTCAATATCAACATGACCATATCACCGTGGCCGATTCCCAGCGACTGGAAATAAGCGGCAGTCTGGTCGGTATATTTTTTCAGGTCGGCAAAGGTGAAGTCTATGTGTTCCCCTTGGTCGTTTGTCCAGCACAGCGCAATCTTATCGGGTTCTTCTTCCGCCCATGCATCTACTACGTCATATCCGAAGTTGAAGTTCTCCGGGACTTTTATCTTGAAATTCTTTATAAAATCTTCCTGCGACTCAAAGGTCGTCTTGTTTATGAATCTTTCTAACATGATGATTAAATTGTCAATTTATAGGATTATTGCCAGGAAACTGACCTTTTCTCCATCGAGTGCCTTCATCCCATGTGGCAGTTCGGAGTTGAAATAGATACTGTCGCCTTCTTCCAGTATCAGCTCTTTGTTGTTGATCTGTAATAACATGCGGCCTTTCAGTACCATATTATACTCTTGTCCGGGATGCGAGTTCAGATAAATCGGTGTCCCGTCTGGAGCCGGATGGACGGTAACCATGAACGGATCTGCTTTCCGACCGACAAACCCGGCGGCAAGCGACTGGTATTTGTATGCTTTAGTCCGTTCCACGGCAATACCTTTTCCTTTGCGAGTGATAAAGTAGCTGCTCATTTTAGGTTCATCACCGAACATAAGCGTGGTCAACTCAACCCCGTAAGCCTGTGAAATCTGATGTAATACACTTACTGAAATATCTACAGTACCGCTTTCCAGCTTCATATACTGTTCGGGAGTCAGGTTACAAACCTTGGCCATTTCTTCAGGCGTGATTTCCAATGCATCCCGAAGTCCGGCCAAACGCTCCGCAATTTGTTTTATCTGTTCGTTCATCTCCGTTGATTATTATATTTATGATGCTCCAAAGATAGGAATAAAAAGCAAAATGTCTAAGGAAAGAGGAATGTAATGTTATTTAGTTATTTTGAAAGGAAGTGCGGAAGATGTTTTTTGTATTGGCTGCTTCCCGCTGAAGAAGTTATAGTTTCCTGCGGAGAGAACTACAGTTTCCAGCCGAGGAAACAAACGTTTCTTCCGGTAGAAAACTGTAGGTTGTTGAATAATAATTTATTAGATGCTGTATAAGAAAGCTTCTTAATCGTATTTGATGACGCTGACCGGGCAGCTTTCGGCGGCTTCTTTTATACCTTCTTCATAATCGTTGAAGTTTACGCCTTCATTTACACGTGAGCGGTCTGTAACCTGAAATACTTCGGGACAAATGCCTTCGCATGTGCCGCAAGCGATACAATCTTCTTCTATCCAAACACTCTTTATAGCCATATTTTTTACATTTAAGATGATTAATATGTTAAGATAACAGCTCTACGGCTTGAATTGTTGATGCTGGACGAGAATATCTTGGCTCCTTTGATTTAAATTTAATTTAACGCTCCTGTCTCTTATTTTAGAAAATTATTGATTATGTTTACAGCGCTGAAATAATCAGTCTTTGAACACTTAATAAATAAGAGATACTATGGACAACGCAATTTTTAGTTTCCCCAAGCCTATTAACGAGCCGGTAAAAGCATACGCTCCTGGTTCAAGTGAAAAATCATCCTTGAAAAAGGCTCTTGCGCAGCTCTCTTCTGAAGAATGGGATATACCATTGGTTATCGGAGGTAAAGAAATCCGTACAGGCAATACCGGTAAAGTCGTGATGCCGCATGATCACCACCATGTATTGGCCACTTATCATAAGGCCGGAGAGAAAGAAGTGCAGATGGCTATCGATGCAGCAATGAAGGCGCATAAGGAATGGTCTGAACTTCCTTGGGTAGAACGTGCTTCCGTCATGCTGCGTGTAGCAGAATTGCTTTCCACTAAATATCGTTATATATTGAACGCATCCGTCATGTTGGGACAAAGCAAGAATCCGTTCCAGGCAGAAATCGACGCTCCTTGCGAATTGATCGACTTCCTTCGTTTCAGTACTTTTTATGCCAGTCAGGTATATGCCGACCAGCCTTATTCGGAAACAGGTATCCTGAACCGGATGGAATATCGTGCTTTGGAAGGTTTCGTGTTTTCGCTCACGCCGTTCAACTTTACTTCCATTGCCTCTAACTTGAACATGGCGCCTGCCATGATGGGAAATGTGGCAGTCTGGAAACCGTCGACAACAGCTATCCATTCTAACTATTTCCTGATGAAAGTGTTCCGGGAAGCCGGTTTGCCCGACGGCGTTGTCAATTTTATTCCGGGACAGGGAAGCGTGATCGGCAAAGTCATAACGGCCAGCCGTGATTTAGGCGGTTTCCATTTCACAGGTTCTACTTCAACCTTTAACACCCTTTGGCGTCAGATCGGTGAGAATTTAGGACATTATAAATCTTATCCGAAGATTGTCGGTGAAACAGGCGGCAAGAACTTCATCTTTGTCCATCCTTCTGCTCCGGCTTTGGAGGTGGCGACAGCTATTGTGCGCGGTGCGTTTGAGTATCAAGGACAGAAATGTTCGGCTGGTTCACGTGCCTATATCCCTGCTTCACTCTGGAAAGAAGTAAAGGACTATGTCGGCGATATGCTAAAAGAAATCAAAATGGGAGATGTCCAGGATTTCACGAATTTTGTCAATGCGGTTATCGATGAAGCTTCGTTCGACAATATCATGAGCTATATCGATTATGCAAAACAGTCTCCTGATGCGGAAATCGTTTTCGGTGGAAATGGAGATAAGTCCGTAGGTTACTTTGTTGAACCGACTGTCATCCGGACTACGGACCCGATGTTCAAGAGTATGGTGGAGGAGATCTTCGGTCCGGTTATCACGATCTATGTGTATGATGATAATAAATATGAAGAAACACTCGAACTCTGCGACCGTACATCTCCGTATGGTTTAACCGGTTCTATTTTTGCACGCGATCGTTATGCGATCGATATGGCATTCAATAAATTGCGTTATGCCGCGGGTAACTTCTATATCAACGACAAACCGACAGGTGCCGTCATTGCACAACAGCCGTTTGGCGGTTCGCGTGCTTCGGGTACGAATGATAAGGCCGGAGGGCCGTTGAACTTGATTCGCTGGACAAATGCCCGTTGTATCAAAGAGGCTTTGGTTCCGCCGACAAGCTATGGTTATCCGTTTCTTGGAGAAAAGTAATTAATTTTATCAATGAGCCGATAAATCAGGATGTGCCAATATGCCAATGAAAGAGTTTCTCTTATGAATTGGTGATTGGCACATTTTGTGAGACGGTATTCCTATTCATTTTAATGCGTTAACTGTCAACTAATATCAAATACCATGTTAGATTTTAATAATACCGAAATTGCTTTCTCTGCCAAATCGCAGTCTGAGCTGAAAAATGCTTATCTGCTGTTCAATACGATCAAATATCCGTGGCTGGTAAAGTGTGCCAGTGTAGTAAGTAATATTGCTTTGAATATTCATTTTCCGTTAGGATGGGCAGTCAAGCCGACTTTATACAAGCAATTTGTCGGAGGTGAAACTTTGCAGGACTGTACAAAGGCGATCGACCATCTGCGGAAATTTAATGTACGCTCCACCTTGGATTTTTCAGCCGAAGGAGAGCAAACGCCCGAAGGAATACAAGCTACTTTTGAGGAAACCATACGTTCGATTGATTTTGCAAAGGGAAATGATAATCTGGCCTATGCCGTATTCAAACCGTCCACCATCATAACGGACGAACTTCTCGCTAAGGTATCCGAAAAGCAAGAGGAACTGACCATCGAAGAAGTAAAAGCTTACCGGGAGTTCAAGGAACGCTTTATGGCTTTTTGCCAGCGTGCCTACGACAATGACGTACGCTTGATTGTGGATGCTGAAGACTATTGTTTTCAGGATGCCATCGACTCTTTGACCGATGAGGCCATGCGCAGGTATAATAAGAAACGTGCGATCGTATTTGCTACTTTGCAAATGTACCGCCATGACCGTATGCCGTATTTACGCCGTATTTTGGACGATGCGAAAGAGAAAGGATATATTGCCGGTGTGAAATTCGTACGTGGCGCCTATATGGAAGCCGAGCGTGCCAGAGCAACTGCTTTGGGATATCCCGATCCGATCTGTAAGGATAAGCAGGCAACGGACGAGAACTTCGACGAGGCTGTCCGCTTCACAATGGATCATCTCGACTGTTTCGAAATGTTTATGGGGACGCATAATGAAGAGAGCAACTATAAATTGGCCAAGCTGATAGATGAAAAAGGCTTAAAACGCGATGATCCCCGTATCTTCTTCGCTCAACTGTTAGGTATGAGTGACAATATTTCTTTCAACCTGGCTCATGAAGGTTATAACGTAACCAAATATGTACCGTATGCAAAAGTGCGGGATGTTTTGCCATACCTGATCCGCCGTGCCGAGGAAAACACTTCGGTTGCCGGGCAAACCAGCCGTGAACTTCGTATGCTGAAAGCAGAATTGGATCGCCGGAAAGCGGTCCGTGCTTTTTGATCGGATTAGAACTTTATCCGTTACTATTCTTTCAAGAGAAAAGTAACGGATAAATCGGCATTTGCGGTTCAAATTTGTCAATACTATAATGGATTTTAAAAAAAACAACTATCATACCATCATGTTTCTTGTGTACAACTTGAATATCATGATATATAGATATGATAGTTTCCTTTTTAACTATCATGCAACTATCATAAATCAGTTGTTTAACCATCATTATTAGCCGTTTTACCCGAAACAGATACACTCCAAAAGTGTTAAAAACGAAATGTTTTCAGGAGAGCATAAGCCTTTTTTGCCGGAACACGTTACTTTTTTGTAAGAAAGACGTTAGATTTTTTCCTCAAAATGCCCGTATCAGGGCCGTTTACACCTCCATCTGAGCGGTCTTGAGATCCGGGTCTGTAGATGTCTGACACCCGGGTCTCGACAAAAAAATGTAACTATATTGCTGAAAATATGCTATATGTTACATGTGAAAAAGTTATTGTATTCATGATGGTATGGCAGTTGTTTTCGCAATCAATAACACGTTTGCAGAATAAAAATCATCATTTGCTTGCCTTCAATCCCCGAATGACGGAAGAGGTGAAGCCGGAGAGTTCCATTTCGTTCAATCCCTTGATGGTGATACCTCCCGGAGTTGTTACCTTATCGATTTCCGTTTCAGGATTGCTTTTGTTTTCCAATAAGAGGTCGACAGCTCCTTTCACCGTATGGACAACGATTTCCTGTGCCTGCTTCGGGTAAAAACCTAATTCGACACCGCCTTCGATGGCTGCGCGGATATAGCGCAAGGCGAATGCGATCCCGCTGGAAGCCAAAGCGGTTCCGGCAGACATCAGGCGTTCTTCGACCAACATCGCGTTACCCAATTCGTTGAAGATATTAATGATTAAGTCCGTTTGCTCTTTGGAAGCATTACGGGCTGCTACGAAAGTCATACTGCTAAGCACTTCGATTGCCGTATTCGGCATGATACGGAAAATAGTCGGGGTTGTCAGGCAATCGTCGAACCCCGTGTTTTTGGTCAGATAGGTGTTCAGCAGATCGAATGTGATACCTGCGGCAACGGAAACGATTATCTGTTTGTCATAGTCGAGTATGCCTTTGATCTGGTCGATAATTTCTTCTACGCGCCACGGTTTTACGGCAATGACGATGATGTCGGCGCCTTTGACCGCTTCTACATTGTCCAGCGAGAGGACGAAATCAGGATTCGTATTCCTCATTTTCTCCAGAGTCGTATCTGATTGTGCCGTGCAAGTGATATCCGATGCTTTAAACATATGACCTTTTGCTAATCCTCGTGCTATGGCACCGCCGATATTTCCGGCGCCGATAATTGTGATCTTCATGTTTTCTTTATATTATAGTTATTATGTCTGACAAAGATACAGTTTAAATTGTCAATTGTCCATTGCCCATTGTCAATTTAATCGTATCTTTGCCCTTCAAAATTAATCTAATAACATAATATAAATAGATTTACATGAAAAAGACAATTATTGCGGTTGGTATGCTGTTCGCCATGACGATGTCTGCAACAATCCATGCACAAGAATCAGGGAAGAAGGAAAATGAAGAAGGGTTTGTTTTTACGACAGTGAAGGAGAATCCGATCACTTCGATTAAGAACCAGAATCGCGCCGGAACTTGTTGGTGTTATTCGACAATGGCATTCTTGGAATCTGAATTGCTTCGTATGGGAAAGGGTGAATATGATTTATCCGAAATGTTTACGGTTTACAATACTTATCTGGATCGTGCGGATGCAGCTGTGCGTACTCACGGGGACGTTTCCTTTTCACAAGGCGGTTCTTTCTATGACGTGATTTATGGAATGGAGGCTTTTGGCCTGGTTCCGGAAGAAGAAATGCGTCCGGGTGTGATGTATGGCGATACGTTGAGCAACCATACCGAACTTTCCGCCCTTGCAGATGCAATGGTCGCAGCTGTAGCCAAAGGCAAACTGCGTAAATTGCAATCAGATGAGAATAACGCCATGTTGTGGAAAAAAGCGGTTGCTGCCGTTCACGAAATTTATTTGGGCAAGGCTCCAGAGAAATTTACTTATAAAGGTAAAGAATATACTCCGCAGTCTTTCTATAAGTCAACCGGTTTGAATCCTTCCGACTATGTGTCTTTGACATCTTATACACATCGTCCGTTCTATACCCAATTCCCGATCGAAGTCCAGGATAACTGGCGTCATGGATTGTCTTACAACTTGCCTATCGACGAATTGATGGAAGTGTTCGACAATGCTATCAATACCGGCTATACGATTGCCTGGGGTTCTGACGTGAGCGAATCCGGCTTTACCCGTGATGGTGTAGCCGTTATGCCTGACAATGACAAGGTTCAGGAGCTGAGTGGCTCCGATATGGCTCATTGGCTGAAATTGAAACCGGAAGAAAAGAAGCTGAATACAAAACCTCAACCACAGAAATGGTGCACGCAGGAAGAACGCCAGTTGGCTTATGACAACTACGAAACGACTGATGACCACGGTATGCAGATCTATGGTATCGCTAAAGACCAGGAAGGCAACGAATACTACATGGTGAAGAACTCTTGGGGTACTTCCAATAAGTATGAAGGCATCTGGTATGCATCCAAGGCATTTGTCCGTTGCAAGACTATGAACATCGTTGTTCACAAAGATGCACTTCCTAAAGCGATCAAAGCGAAATTAGGAATCAAATGATTTATCCCTATTGCTATTCCAATTTACAAATCATAAACAGAAAAGAGGCCTCCAGGAATCGGAGTGCCTCTTTTCTGTTTATATAAAAGATGTGCTGTGAAGATGTATCGATTATTGTACGAGCTTTAGCGTGTAATTAAGGTTGGAGGCGGCTTTTTGTAATTCTTGGTTCAGCATGGTCAGGCTATCCCCTTCTGCCTGGAAATAAAATACCATGCTGCCATCACTTGGGATCAGTTCATATATGACTGCGCTTGCATCAGCAGGAGTTCCTTTTTTCACTTGGCGTTTACCGGTAGAAGTGAATGTCTGGTCTTTGCCGTTTTCGGCTTCCAGATAAGTGGCGTCCAATTCATAAACGCCGTCATCGCTATCTTGCTGATAGAACAATGTCAGGTCGTAAACGATACCAGGTCCATCGGCGGCAGGAATAGTCCCTTTATATTTTTTTTGTACGACTGCCCCCTTTTTCGGATCCAGTTTCAAGGAGTCGCGCATATTGACCGGCTTTGCCGGTTTAGCTTTTACAACTGGTAGCTCCGGCAGAGAAGGAGCATCGGGAGCCGCTTCGGCGACGGCAATACTTTCTTCTTCAACTAACACGGGAGTGTCTTTTGCTGCCTTTCCGTTACATGCAGCCAAAAATGCCAGTGCTGCTACTGCGATAAAATACTTTTTCATTTTGTACTTTTTATTTAGAGATTTAGTGACTTTTGGAGATATAACAAAAGACCCCCTGCCTTTTGTTTTTGCAGAGGGTCTTTTTAACTATCTACCGCCGGCGGGCAGATGGTCCAGCCAGTATTTGGCCATCGTCATTCGTAAGTGCAGAGTTGTGCCAGGACGTTCGTAAATGCCGTGGCTGCGCATCGGATAGCTTACTTGGCTGAACATCTTGCCATGTTTCACCAGCTCGTCGACCAGCATCTCGCAGTTCTGATAGTGGACGTTATCGTCGCCAGTACCGTGTATCAGGAGCAGGTTCCCTTTCAGTCCGGATGCGTATGTGATAGGAGAACCTTTTCGGTAACCTTCCGGATTGTTTTGGGGTGTGTTCATGTACCGTTCCTGATAAATCGTGTCGTAGGTGCGTTGGTCGGCAACGAAAGCGATGGCGATACCCGTATGGAAGACGTCCGGATAACGGAACATAGAGTTCAGTGTCTGGCTTCCGCCGCCGCTCCATCCAGTAATGCCGATACGGTCCGCGTCGATAAACGGGTAACGGCGTGCCATATCTTGGATGCCTCGTGCCTGGTCTTCGGATGCGAACGTGCCGACCTCGCCATAGATGCATTTACGCCATTCGCGGCCGCGCGGAGTGTTGGCTCCTCGGTTGTCGATGCTGACAACGATATATCCGAGGTTGGCGACATATTGGTTCCAGAGATCACCACCGCCCCATACATCCTGTACGGTCGAACTGGCCGGTTCGCCATAGACCTCTATGATGACGGGGTATTTCTTTGTCGGATCGAAGTTGACCGGTTTGATCATCCAAGCATCCAGTTCGAGATTGCCGGAGGTCACTTTGACGAACTCTTTCGGGTTCAGCCCCAGCGCAGCATATTGTTCGCGTGCCTTTGCATTGTCCTCTATCACCCTTACAGACTGATGCTTGGGGAAGGAAACCATGTCGATCATTGAAGGGGTTGCCGCATTGCTATAGGTATGGACCGCCCATTTTCCGGTAGGCGACATATTATAACGATGCTGTCCCGGCTGTCCTGCCGGACTGAGCCGTTTCACTTCTCCTTTTCCGAAAAGTTCGGCACTGTAGAGATAACGTTGGGTATAGTTTTCCGGTGAAGCGATAAAATATACCAGTCCCTTCTGAAGATCCGTCCCGACCGGCGATATATAGTCGAAGTCGCCTTTCGTAACCGGCTGTATCTCCTTCCCGTCCCGGCTGATGCGATAGAGGTGGCGCCATCCGTTGCGTTCGCTCTCCCAGGTGAACCAAGTATTGTCCTTCAGCCATTGGATATTGTCGTTCGTGTCCAGCCATGCTGCATCTGTGTCGGTGAAGATATTTTGAGGTGTAGGGCTACCGATGCGGGCGATCCATACTTTGTTCGTGTTCTGAGGACGGTTCATCTGTTGGATGAACAGTTCGTTGCTTCCGGGGATAAACTCCATACGGGGAATGTAGTTGTTTCGCGGATCGCCGGGAATCTCTATCCAGGTTGTCGCTCCCCCGGCTGCCGGAAGATAGCCCACTTTGACCGCCGAGTTCGTGCTGCCTGCCTTCGGATAAGGGAAATGTAAGATGGTCGGGTAGATGGAATCCACATTATTGATGATGTCGAACACCCCTGTTCCTTTTGTGTCGCTTTGCCAGTAGGCGATATATTGTCCGTCCGGACTCCATCGGAAACCGTCGCGGCAGGCGAATTCTTCTTCATACACCCAGTCGAATGTACCGTTCACGATCGTCTGGCTTCCGTCATGGGTCAGCTGAGTGATCTGGCCGGAAGCGACATCTTCTACATATATATTATTGTTCGAAACGAAAGCCACACGTGTTCCGTCAGGCGAGAATTTTGCAAACATCATCGATGATTCGGGCAGTCCCTTCCCCAATTGGCGCAAAGTCCCGTCTTTCAGAGTCAGTACCCAGTAGTCACCCCTCGTGTCGTAACGCCATACCCGTTTTGTATTGTTATAGATTAAGACCTTCCCGTTGTCGGTGCTCCAAGAGATGCTGCGGATGGCAATTGGCTTCCCGGTTTCTTTGTTGATAAACATGGAAGAGGGAATGATGACTTCCCTCCGGTTGTCTTTGGCGCGGTAGGCGACAATGTCCATACCGCCTGTTTCAGCGTTTGGTTCCATCCGGCTGTATCGCTCGCCATCCTTCATCCACGTCATGGCGCCGATTCCTTTTGTCTGTATGAGCCGTCCGCCTATGATTTCTTCGAGGTGGAGTTTGCCCTTTGTGGCGGTCGTTTCGCCTTTCGCAAACGGATCGCCGTCTGTCTCTGTCCGGTTTTCCCACGGCATGATTACCTGTGCCATACTTGCATTTCCGGCCAACAGGATGCATGCTACCGGAATAATGAGTTTGTTTAGTTTCATGTATATTGGTTTTTCTATGATTATTAGTGTGCAAAGAACGGAATGTTTTATAAGATAAGCAAAGGAAATGAAAAAAGTAAGTGGATGTTTTTAATAAATTGTTAAATTGCAGAACTTTTGATGAAAAAACAAAAAACGGTGATTATGTTAGAAGATATAAAAGAAAATATGTTGGGAGAAAAGCATGAATCTCTTTTGGATGAGAACAAAATGCTTCGTGAATTATTGAAGTCTGCGTTGGATGAAAATAAGAAATTTTGTGAAGATCTGGAATTAAAGCAGAAAGAAGTGGATTCTTACAAAAAAATGAATATTGAAGGGAAAGAAGAATATGGTAACTTAAGAAAGTTATATGATGGAGCGAAGGCAGAAAGAAATGAGTATTTTCGCATGTATTCGGAGCTCCTCAATGAAAATAAGGATTTGAAGAAGTCTTATGAGAATTTTGTGAAAGCGAAAAACGCTCAATATTTAAGGAAAAGAAAAACTTCATCTCAGAAGGATGTAGACACTTTGAACCTGAAGTTGGAGAAAGCAAGGGTGTGTATTTCCGATTTGGAAGCAAAGAACGAGTCTTTTTATCAAGAGAGCATTCACCTTAAGAAGCGGCTTGACGTTTATTACTCCTTGCATGAAGGCAAAAACGATGTTTTCGATACCGTGACTGGCATTGTCGATGAACTTGAGAAAGCGTTCCGGGTCACTTTCGAATTTACCGAGCCAAGCCTGAAAGGCATGGCGGAGTTGTTTAGGAAAGAAAAGGCTAAAATGGAATACCAGTATGCTAATATCGAGTACGTGGATAAAATGTTTGACAAGATAATGAAAGCACAGAAGTGCTTAAAGGAAAAAGAAGAAAAGTTTGAAACGAATAAAAAAATGGTAGAAGAACTTTATCCTCGATTCTACTATTTGATAAAGAATAAGAAATTAGTCTTAGAGCAGATCTCTAATTTGAAAAGATGGGAGGAAGAACTGAAAGATAATAAAATAAAGGATGCCTATGAAAGGCTGATGGAACAGGAATTCGAATACGAGCGGCGGAAAAGTCGGTTGCAGGAGAATGAGGCGTTGTTGAAACGTGAAGAGAGATGGTTGCATAGTGAGCTGGTTGGAATGAACAAGCAGAGAGATGAATTGATAAATGAAAATATCGAAATCCAGCGTCAACTCTATGCCGAGATCGAAAAGAACGAACAGGTCCTCTTCATCATCCGCTCTTTGAACAGCATGAACCCTTTATATGAAAAAATAACGAAGGAGCTGGTCGCTTCTGTTCGCGGTGAGAAAACCCGTCACATCGTTACCTCTTTCCTGAAGGGGGAAAGTATCTACGAGATTGCACAAAGAGAAGGTAAATCCGCCACTTCTGTACGTCGGATGGTTCTTTTGTCCCTAATGGTCAAAACGAGGAAATAGCTTGTGCAGCATTTATAAGCCAGCCTGTTTTTTGTGCATTTTTCAAAAGAAAAATGTCAGATATATGAGGGGATGAATCTCTTACTCGCTCTATCTTTATCCCCGAATTACGAAAAAAGAAAAATACCATGAGTACATTACTGAACCGCCTTACCTTATTAGTCTCTTTCGCCTTTTCGGCTCTTTGCCTGCAGGCTGCCGACAAGAAACCTTTTGGGCTGATGACTGACCTGATTGAACATACCGGGCAGACGTGGCAGAACGGATACGCGTCGAATCTTCCGGTCTGGCAGCTCGAAGAGGCGATCGAACCGTTGCAATATGCCGCCATCCGTTCATCACATCCCGCCTTTTCTTGGATCGTACCGGGCGAAACCGGAGGAACACGACAAACCGCTTATCGCGTGATCGTGGCCGATAACCGTGAAGATGCTGCTTCTGGAAGAGGTAATCTGTGGGACAGCGGGGTGGTCGGGAGCGATCGGTCCGTAGCTGTCCGTTACGCCGGTGAAGCATTGAAACCGGGTAAATCCTATTTCTGGCGGGTAAAGACGGTGACCAATACCGAGGGGGAAAGCGAATGGTCCGAAGTGAAGGCTTTTCGCACTGCTGACCGCCTGTCCGAATATGAAACAGCCTACTACCCACAGGTGAAGACGATGGAGTTTCCGGTCGGAATAACGGAAATCCGTCCCGGTACGCGCCTTGTCGACTTCGGGAAAGATGCTTTCGGGCAGTTGGTGCTGACGTTGGCATCCGATGGTACGCGCGATTCGGTGGTCGTGCATTTAGGGGAATGTCTCGAAGGAGGACGCATCCTGCGTGATCCGGGTAAATCGACAATTCGTTATCACCGCTATCCGTTGGCTTTGTTGAAGGGGACGAACACATACCGGATCAAGATCAAGAAAGATAAACGGAATACCGGATCGGCTGCCGTGTTGATACCGGAATATGTGGGCGAAGTCGTCCCTTTCCGCTATTGCGAGATCGAAGGGTATGAGGCGCCTCTCACACCTGCATCGGTTGTCCGCGAGACGGTGCATTATCCGTTTGATGAGACGGCTTCTTCTTTCCGTTGTTCCAACGATACGTTGAATCAGATCTGGGATCTCTGCAAATATTCTGTCCGGGCCACTTCATTCTCCGGGATTTATGTAGATGGCGACCGCGAACGTATTCCTTATGAGGCGGATGCCCTGATCAACCAGCTTTGCCACTATGGGGTGGATCGTGAATATGCGATTGCCCGTCGCTCGCATGAATACCTGCTGCAATATCCGACATGGCCGACCGAATGGATCTTGCAGGCGTTGTCGATAGCCTGGTACGATTATCTGTATACGGGCGATAGCCGTTCGCTCGAATCCAGTTACGAATTGCTGAAACCGCGTATCTTGATGGCTCTCCGCGAGAAGAACGGGTTGATCAGCACGACGACCGGATTGCAGACGGACGATTTCCTTCGTTCGATCCGTTTTAAGGGACAGATACGGGATATCGTGGACTGGCCGCATACCGGAATACTCGGTTTGGGAAAGAAGCAAGGAGGAGAAGACGACGGATTTGCTTTTACCGATTATAATGTAGTGACGAACGCCTGGCATTACGCGGCTTTGAAGCAGATGGAAGGTATTGCCGGTGCATTGGGTAAGCAGGATGATGTCGCTTTTTATGCATCCGAATCGGACGCTTTCAAAAAACGGTTCATCCGTTCGTTCTTTGATGTTCGTAAGGGGTATTTCACGGATGGTCTTGCTGCCGACACCGACCATGCTTCCCTACATGGCAATATGTTCCCGTTGGCGTTCGATCTGGTTCCGGCCGGAAAGAAGCAAAATGTCGTCGATTTTATCCAAACCCGCGGGATGGCTTGCAGCGTCTATGGCTCGCAATTCCTGATGGACGCCCTCTATGAAGCGAATGATGCCGAATATGCTTTGCATATGTTGACCAAGACGGACGACCGCAGTTGGTATAATATGATCCGTGTCGGCTCGACTATCTCGCTTGAAGCCTGGGACAACAAGTACAAGCCAAACCAAGACTGGAACCATGCCTGGGGAGCGGCTCCTGCCAATATCATCCCGCGTCGCCTGATGGGAGTGGAGCCTCTTCACGCGGGAG